>OHTK01000022.1_pt1 | contig 116225 bp, 129 predicted proteins | sample 1578931 | NCBI WGS metagenome assembly OHTK01 (sample SAMEA3879553, study PRJEB24766) | human gut metagenome | biome: human-associated habitat; feature: feces | place: USA | collected 1985/1987 | reverse complement strand
TACCGGGCGGATTCGGGACTTTAACCCGTTAGAAACGTGCGCCGCTAGGCGCACAAGCAAAAAGAAAGAGAGGGCTCATCGTCCCTCTCTTTCTCGCCTATCAGTATGTCATCCACCGAAGTGTGCAACAGCCTGCTCAAGGCATACAGGTTGTCGACCGTCGGAAGGCTCTCACCACGCTGCCACTTGTAAACGGCCTGCGTTGATTCGAAGCCCATATACTCCGCAACATCAATCACCCTGAGGTTATTGTCCTTGCGGAGCTGATTGATTCGTTCTCCGGTAGCTTTAAGATCTAATACTGGATAATTCATATGAATGCCTCCTTGTGTAAATTCGTTCGGTACGTCACTTACTAATTACAACATCCTCTGCATACGCATCAGACACCGCTGTTTTTCAATGGATGTAAGGCTATTATTATCGATTGCTACGTTTTGTGTGGTGCTATAATACATCAATTCATTTTATTTGTAAAGATTTTTTATTTTCTTTAAGAATATCTTCAACCGCCTATATTTCAGAAAGAATTAACTGAACTTCATATTCCAAATAAATATCTGTTGAGTATCTGTTTAACATGCTTTCCTTACAATATCCGTCTCTCTTATATGCTTATATAGACAGTTTTCTTCCTCGACACATATATCATAAGATGGCTCGTCATCCTGCTCGAAGGTTCCATATGCGTCCACTATTTGAATCATGCCACACTTTTCATCGTCCCTGAATTTAAAAACTACCATATCGTTGCGTTTGAATTTTGGCATTCCGATAATTGGAACCCTGCCATATTCCGGCAGTTGCTCATCCAAATTGATAATCTTTTTATACAATAACGTATGGTTCTCATCTACATTGAAATCATGGTGATAATGCCCAAAGTACCAATGCTTATACTCAAGCTTAGATTCTAGCTCCTGCAAATAATCAGTCAATATGTCCGGCTTACTATTTCCATCAACATAGCTCATAATTTTATTTTGAAGCTCAGTTGCACAACAATGAGTTATCACATAATCTACTTTATAATCAGTCTTTTGCAGATTCAAAAGCCCTTCCTGCATCTCCTCTTCTGAAGGCAATTCCTGACTCCACCAAGATTCTCCAATTATCCTATACGGTAAATACAATGATCTTGCCCTTTGAACCATAAATTCAAATTCACAAGATGTTCTATCAAGTATTCCGCCATGTGTGTCGTGAGATGAAGCTCCACCGAATGTGAAAAATGTCTTTCCCTCAATATTGAATATCTGGCCTCTCTCAAGTAATATCACCTTGTCTCTCACGATATGACGAACATTGCCACCATGCCATTTTTCAATTGGATATTCATCTATCATATCATAATTCTCATGATTTCCCTGTACCCATAGTAAAGTATATGGTTTTTCAGCAAACCACTTACAGTTCCATTCAAATGTCTTATCCTTTGACCAGCACAGACCCAGATCACCACATACTATGATATAATCGTTCTCTCCTATTTCCCAATCATACTTTTTAAAATATTTATTTGATAATCTTGTAAACTCATTATGTGTATCACCTGTTAAATAGACCATATTTTCCTCTATCTTTCATCTTATATGATTTAAAAGCATATTATAAAAATTTTCATACTCATCAGGTTTCATCATCCACCCTCTGTATATCGCCCTTCTCAAATCCACCGGCTCACTTGTAAGTATCAGCCTATGATTAACAAACCAGCTCTCATATACAAATATGATTATATCAAATAGCCCTGTATCCAGTGCCCCTTTATATTCAGCTTGTAAATCCTCGTCCACCTAATTCTTTGAAAAATAACTGGACGGAAATATTATCAAATCTACCTTCATTTAAATATCCTCTGCCTGAAATGCTACATTATTTCTTATAAGTTCATATGTATTGACATTCAAACATATTTCATTTTTGCCTAGTGCTCTATCAATCTGAATGTCTTATAGTTTGTATCGTCCTGTGGGCTGCAGTATATCGCAAACTCGATATTTTTAAATGCATGCATATAATCTTTAATCACATTTTTTGCAGCATATGCAACGATATTTGCTTTATTCATAAAAGCTCCACATCCAAATGCTCCAAGTATTACTGTATCGTTTCCTTCAGAAACGGCAACATCCAGTATGCGTCTTAATCTCTTCTCATGTATTTCAAGCATTTCCTTATCGCTGATTTTTGCTGCCTTTTTGCCATCGCCTGTATTATGTTTATTGCTTGGCATGGCTCTTAAATTCGGTGCTGCGCAAGTGATTACATTTACCTTATACCACTCATTCTCTGGCAATAAAGCCGGGTTATTTGTATCGCTTTTAAATACAGTTACCTCTGGTGTATAAATGATATCGTCGTTATGTAATGGATTTCTTGCCTGCTTATGAGGTGTATAAAATCCATCCCACATATCAGGTGAATTCAGACAGAAATAAAGATATGAACACCTGCACAGGCACTCCTCCTGGGCAGTTGAACCTCTTACAACACCTCCGCCCGGATTTGAAGCAGATGCAAAATTGTGTACAGCTACCTTATTATCTCTATATGCCTTTGCAGCCTCAAACGTTCTCTTCTTTGAAACAATCACTTTTGCAGGCTCATCATATATATTTAGATTCGGTTTCTCCAAAGCATCTGTTTCCAATATTAGTTTCTGTCCACTTGCAGATGCCTTTAAGTCAGCATTAAGCTTTCCATTTGTTTTGCTTAATCTCTCTGTATCCTGAAATATTAATACATTTTCTTCTCTTCCCATAATGATTCTCCATTTCTTTAAAAAATGCCTGTGTTACCAGCATTTTCTATGCCATAGCTGTCTCTCCTTCCATTATACCTTACAATTCCGTCTACTGTTAATTTTATTTTCTTCATCCTGTTTTTTCAATAAACCTGTGGTTTACTTTTTTCATGTCAGTTCTTGCTGACATAATGATAATACACCAACTTCGAGAAACTATTTTCATGAGAAGTATACACCTTATTTCAAGCAAAGTATTTCATACTTCAATGGACAGCAAAAAAGCCCTGTCCTTACGAACAGAGCCCTATGCATTATTTTGCACTTACAAGCCTTACTATCACATCAATTCCAGCCGCCCAAAAGAGTATCGCCCCCACGATATATACCTTTGTCTTCTGCTCAAAACCGAAGTGATATCCAGTGTAAATGCCTGCCACTATACAGACAACAGTGAGCAGCGCCACCATTATCATAATGGTGAAAAGTCCGGTACCAAGAAAGCCGAATGCTATTCCTGCAAGAACCGTATAAAATGCGGTGATTCCTGCTATCCTTAACACTCTTTTCATGTCAAGCTGTGCCTGACAATGCTCCTCAATCCTTTCATTTCTTATAGCCTTTCCTATAAGCCTGATCCCCAGTCCTATCAGTATTCCGATAGAAATTATCTCTCCTAAAAGTGCTTCATCCTTCACCGAGTATTTCCCATTAAGGAAGCTTGACAGGAAATACCCGATGTACATTGCTAACAACTGGCAAACTGCAACTATGAAGCAAATGGCTGTAAGCTGTTTCTTATTTACTTTCTGGATCAGGGATCCCTGACATTCCATCGCAACGAAAATCTCCAGTGAGCTTCCCGCCACGATTAACAGATATTCTATCCAGCCCATTTTTGCCTCCCCTAATGTTTAAACATCCTTTAATTAATTATTTGTCGCTATCTGCCTTAGCATCTATTGAAGCTAATTTATATATGAACTTAACACTGCCTGTCTGTCCATCAGCAATTGCTGAGTATGTCTGATATTCCTCACCTGCGTCAATTACTGCCTGAAGCTTGTCAGTGAATGGCTTTAAGTCGCCGTTGTATGCGTCGAGAATCTTGTTGATTCCCTCCTCATTGAACTGTACCATACCATCTGCAAGTGTATGTGCACCCTCTGAAAGTGTCTTAGAGCCTGTTGTGAGCTGGTCAACACCTGAAACTATCTGATTTGTTCCATCTGCAAGCTGTGAAGCTCCGCTGTTGAGCTGCGCGTTGTTTGCTACAAGTGTGTTTGAGCCGTCTACAAGCTGCTTGATACCGCTTGTAAGAGTTGGTACTGAGTTCATGAATGACTGTGTTCCGGCTGAAAGCTGGCTTGCTCCGGCATTGAGTGCTGTTGCTCCGGCATTTAATGTATCGTTGTTTGATGTAAGTGTTTTTGCTCCGGTGCTAAGTGCAGATGAGCCTGCCTTTAAACTATCAACACCTGTTGAAACAGCATCTGTTCCTGCCTTTAACTGATCAACTCCGCTTTCAATAGTCTCGTTATTCTCAACTAATAAGTTTGCTCCAGCAACAAGTTGCTCTATTCCAGTTGTCAGTGCAGGTATATTATCTTCTAATGCTTGTGTTCCTGCTTTAAGACTTGTTACTCCTGTTGCAAGCTGTGAAGTTCCTGTTGCTAATGCTGAGGCTCCAGTTGAAATCTTTTCAGCTCCAGCTGAGAGAGCTCCTAATCCGGTATCTAAACTCTTTGCACCATCTGCAACTTGTTTTGAACCACTCTTAAGTGCAGTCACTTTTGATGCATTTTCTGTAATCTTTGTACTAACATTTTTATATACAGTAACGGCACCCTTTCCCTCTGATAATGCTACAACAATTTTACTATACATTGCATTAGCCTCGTCATCAGATTTTCCTTGACTTTTTAATTTATCGATTATATTAGAGCCATTTTCTACAGCCTTGTCTGCCGCAACGCTTACATTGTCTGCAGATATTGTATCCTCGCTAATATATCCCAGTGCCTTAAATAATTTTCCAACATTATACTCATCATTTAATGGTTTCAACTTCTCATTTATTCCAGATTTAATCTCACTCGGAATAGTTGTTAATGCTTCTGTCAGTTGCTCAACACCAGCATCTACCTTTGCAGCTCCTGTACTTAAAGTATCTGCTACTGTTTTTGCATTATCTATGCCATCTTTTAATGTTGTTGCTCCGGCTGATAATGATGCAGCTCCTCCATTTGCCGAATTGATTCCATCTTGTAAGTCTTTCGCACCTTTATTTAATGCTTTTACACTTTCTGGAAGCGTAGATGTTTTCTCATTTAACTGATTTAATCCATCACTTACTCCTTGCGCACCAGCTGTATATTTTTTTATACCTGTCTGTAATGACACTGCTCCTGAAGTAAGAGCTGGCAGATTAGTCTTGAACAGACCAACACCATTATCTAAATCACTTGCTCCCTTTGCAAGACCATTTGCTCCATCCGTATAAGTCTTCAAACCATCCTTAAGTGTTGCACTTCCACTTGCAAGCTGGCCTGCTCCACTATTAAGCTTATCTGCTCCTGAAACCAGGGCTCCTGTACTGCTTCCAAGGGTATTCAGTCCACCACTTAATGTACTAACACCATCAGTATATGTCTTAAGTCCATTCTGCAGTGTGCCGACTCCTGATGCGAATGTGCCGAGCTTGCTCTGCAATGTTGAAAGTCCGTCAGCAAGTGTGTCAGTACCCTCTGCCAGTGTCTTTGAACCATCCTGAAGCTGTGTTGAGGCATCCTTTAAGTCATTTATCATGTCATCGAGGTCTGATGTGTCAATTCCGTCTGTGCTTACATAATCAGATGCGTTTACCACGAAGGTCATGGCTGCAGGCATTGAGAAATTCTCCACATCTGCTGTCATTTCCATGTATTCAGGGATATTTACATCGCCATCAAGGTCTTTGTCCTTGATTCCGAGGCTGTCCTTTAAGCCCGGAAGAGCATAGCCGAGCACTACGCTTGATGAATCGCTTACCTCAGCCTTGCCGTTTGTCACTTCGATATTCTCGAAGCCATCACCGAGTACAAGTCCCGTTATTGCTGCAAATGGTACAGAAACTGTCTGCTTCTCGCCGTTTACTGTCTCTGTATATGATGTGGTATTTGTGTAGTCAAAACGGATTTTGACCTTTCCTGATTTTCCTGCAAGGTCCTCAGGTGAGATTTCTTTTCCATCGAGGTAATATGTAACCTTCTGTGTTACAGGCGGTTCCTCTGTTGCTGTGCCCTGGTAGTAAATATCTTTGCCACCGGCCTGCCAGGTGAGCTTATCACCACTTTGTGTGAATTTTTCCTTGCCCTTTACATTCTCGATATCTGAAAGGTTTGAAGCATCCTCCAAGGTATCCTTTTTGTCTTTATTTTTAAGGTGATCTACTACGATTGTTTTGTTTACGTTGCCGTTTGCATCTGAGATGAGGTATACGCTCTCGTCCTTGTCTGCATCGTTATCCTTTAATGATACGCTGTCCATGAGCTTATCTGCTATGTCATCAGCATCCTTGCTGCTTCCTGTTGTGCTATCTGCCTCGGCTGTGACTGCGGTGCTGTTCTTCTCTGCAAAAACCGCTGTTGCTCCGATTCCTGTACCTACAAGTGCTATTGTGAGGACTCCGGCTACAACACGGACAATATATTTACTTTTTAACTTTTCTTTCAATTCTGGTAATTTCATGTCTTATTCCTCCTGATTTTGTTTTTGAGGTCATATTTTTATGTTATGAGGGTCAAAAAGTATTTTATCCCTCATTTATGATTAATCAGATTACTAAGCTGTCAGGTTCTTGTTTTTAAAGCCTGCGCTTGTGGCACATATTACTTTGTCAAAAATCATAAACATTGACGGAAGTATAAATACTACTACAAACATACTGATGATTGCGCCTCGTGCAAGCAGTATACAGATAGAACTGATCATATCAATGTTTGAATAAAGTCCTACACCAAAGGTTGCGGCGAAGAAACAGAGTGCACTGACTATAACTGAGTTTGTCGAATCTGCAAGTGCCTTTGTGATTGCCGGCTTTTTGTCCATTCCGGTGTATCTGTTCTTTCTGTACTTTGTGGTCATAAGTATCGCATAGTCAACCGTTGCACCAAGCTGTATGGTTCCGATTACGATGCTCGCGATAAACGGAAGCTTCGTTCCTGTAAATCCCGGAATTCCCATGTTTACAAAGATTGCAAACTCGATGACCGCTACAAGTATGATTGGAAGCGATACCGATTTGAATACAATCAGGATGATAAGGAATATCAATACGATTGATACTGCACTTACACGCTTAAAGTCTGTATCTGTGATAGTGATAAGATCCTTGGTACAAGGTGCCTCACCGATAAGCATTGCGTCCTTGCTGTAATTCTTTACTATCTTTTTAATCTCTGTTATCTGGTTGTTTACCTCATCAGATGCTGTCTCATATTTTGATGAAACAAGCATCATCTGGTAATCACCGTTTTTGAATATCTCCTTTGCCTCATCCGGCACCATATCATCCGGTATGGTAGGTCCGAGTATTGAGTCAAGCGATACTGCAAGCTTTACTCCATCGACCTTCTTGATATCATTTATCATGCTTATGCTGTCTGCCTTTGACATATCGCTCGGTGCGATGATGATATGTGTGGCACCCATAGCATACTCCTTGTCGAGTCTTTCATTGGCCTGCTTACTGTATGCACTGTCAGGCATGGTTCCTGCAAGGTCATAGTAGACCTGATCATGAGTGTATCCGTATATTGCCGGGATGAGCACTACGATAAAAATCACTGCAAGTATCTTATAATGATTTGTTACCCAGCTTGCAATCCTGGAAACATCCGGCATAAGAATCTTGTGCTTTGTCTTCTCGATTGCCTTATCACATGCAAGAATCAGTGCAGGGAGAATTGTTACACATCCGATAACTCCGAATACAACGCCCTTTGCCATTACGATTCCCAGGTCAAGTCCAAGTGTAAAGCTCATGAAGCAGAGGGCTACGAAGCCTGCGATTGTTGTGATTGAGCTTCCTGTTACTGAGACAATTGTGTGGGAAATGGCATGTGCCATGGCTCGCTTCTTGTCTCCGTCATATCTGTCTATCTGCTCCTGATAGCTGTGCCACAGGAAAATCGAATAATCCATTGTTACGGCGAGCTGCAATACTGCTGTCAGTGCCAGTGTCAGATATGAAATCTGTCCCTGTATAAAGTTTGTTCCCAGGTTATAGATAATAGCCATTCCTATGCTTAGGAGGAATAACATCGGAACAATTATTGAATCCATTGTAATTCCCATGACAAGCATTGAAAGCAATGCTGCTATGATGACATATATAGGAGCCTGCTGCATAACAAGTGTCTTTGTATCTGCGTTGACCGCTGCCATTCCTGCTACGAAGCAGTGGTGTTTCACCATCTTATCCATCTTATTGACGGCTTCCATTGTCTCATCCGAACCCATTGTGTCACTGTATGTGACGAGCATGAGCTGGCTGTTTGCATCCTTGTTGTTAAATGCGTCGTACACCTCATCCGGAATTGCCTCTCTTGGCAATGTGGAATCAGCGATTGTTCCGTACCAGATGACATCATTTACACCCTTAAGGTCCTCTATGTCATCTGCCAGAGTCTCTATGTCCTGATCCTTCATATCCTCCAAGATCACAAATGACAACGCTCCGGTTCCAAACTCATCTACCATGATATCCTGGCCCTTCATAGTCTCTATCTGGCTTGGCAGATAAGAAAGGATATCAAAGTTGATTCTCGTGTTGATAAAGCTGATTCCCGACGGTATAAGCAGTGCAAATGCAACTATCAGTATCAGCACACGATGTTTTACGACTCCTTTTCCAAATTTAATCATTAGATTCACCACTCTTTCTTTTATTCGTATTGAAGTATAAAAAAAAAGACCGAATAAATAAATATTCAATCTCTTTGATTTGTCATGTGAGATATACAAATCCATCAATTTGTATATCCGATATGACACATATATGATATTGTATTTGATTTCTGACACCTTTTCACAGCATTTTCATATTTATATGAACACGCGCCTCTTTATGATTCTGCTTTATGAGCTTGCTTAAGCCGTCATTTTCCATGACAATTGTCCTCTACAGCTCACTTAGTATATCATCCATCGAACGCGTAATCAGATACATGTATGCCTCAGCCATCTCCTTCGGCTCAATATCATCCATGCCCTGGGCTATCCAGCCCTCCGTGATAAAACACAACGACTGCGCATAATATGTAGAAATCACCTCAGGTGTGAGCCAGCGGTATTTGGATTTCTTTCCTGTGCTCTTTTCGCTTATGATATTCATAAACATCTCGCAGACGCATTTCATGGCAATCTGATTAAACGTCACTGCCCCCTCCAGCTTTAGTGCTTTCTTGTAAAAAACACTGTTTGCCGAGATATTATTGAGCATCAGCACAATCGCTTCAAAAATCATTCCGGCATTGAGCAGTGGCTTGATGGGCTCAAGCAGCTCGGTTTTGATAATCCACTCTATCAGCTCGTACTTGTCCTGAAAATGATTGTAAAACGTGGGGCGGATAACTCCGGCCTTGTCCGTTATCTCTTTAATTGTAATCTTATCGATTGGCTTTTTCGCTGAAAGCTCTATAAGGCTCTCAGCGAGCACCAAATCTATTGCATTCTTACCTTGCTGTGTCATTACTCATCAAACTCCATCGTGACAAAATAGCCCTTCTCAGTCTCCCTCACATCCACGACATCGCCCTCGCGGCTTTTGAGCCTCTCGCTGACCACGTAGTTTCCCGACATGGCAATCGCATGCTCTATCGTATAATAATATGAAGTTGGAAGCTTGCTCTCTGTTACCTTCAGATGGTCACCGACCTTGGTAAGTCCGGGTCTCTCCATCTTAAACTCCATCCGACGCATTCTGCCGCCTTTCTGTTACTGCTTAATTGTCCTCTTTTCTGTCCTCGACAAACGTTGCCTCAAACTCCTTTTGCTTGTTGTAGGCGCTCTCAGCCTTTGTGGCACGGCTTGTAATCCAGATATTGGACACTCCGTTGAAAATCAGTATGATACCGACAACAACAGTGGCTGTCTTCATTACATCAAATGCATTTGTCACGCAGATTATTCCAAAAATCAGACTGATTATTGAAAAAATCAGGCCGACACTCCAGCCTCCGTAACCGTATTTTCTGGCATCCACTGCCTCAATAATGCTCCTGATGCTGTGAAAAATGAGCACCAGACCGATGACTATAGGTATCAGGCTCACCACAACCTTTGGCTGTACCAGAAACCATATACCTACTGCCAAAACCACAAGCCCCAGCATCGCTGAAAAACCATTCGTGACTATATTCAAAAAATAGCTGCACATATAGACCACTCCGATGATGATAAGCACTACCGCAAGCACATTGGCCACAATCGTGAGCACCGAAGCTCTCCATATGATAAACACCAGTCCCAGCGCTATGCAAAGCACTGATGACAGTAGAAAATCAGCCTTTATTCTGCCTAAAAACTCCTTCATACACGACCTCCTTTATATATCCTGCCCTACATTACTTTTCTAATTCTGTTCCTCTGCACTTTTCTTAACCAGGTCAAGAACAGTCTGAAGCTCAGCACCCTCAACCGGTGCAGCTCCATATCCAAGACGCTTGTAATCCTCTGTAATCTCAGCCAGCTCAGTAGTTTTATCGCCCTTCGCATCAATTACAAAATATCTGCCCTGTGACGCAGCATCATCCCACACGAGATAAGCACGGATTGCGCAGTTTGGAGCCATATCTCTTGTCGGGAAATCAACTCTGGTAACATTGAGCGTATCAGAAATCTGCATAGACATAACAGAGAAATCCTCCTCCATATATGGATACATACGCTTCTGCTGATATGCCTCCTCGTACAGCTCATCTATTAGCTTTTCCTTCTCATCGGCAAGTCGGTCCATGAACTCTTTTCCGCCCTCAAACATCTTCGCCGGCAGGAAAATATGCTCATACTGCATACGCTCAAAGATGACATACTGCTCTGCTGTCATCTGTACAGTCTTGCCCTTTGTCGGTGATGTAGGATGTCCCTCTCTTCTGGCCTTTTCCACTGCCTCAATCTTTTCTACAAGAGGCTTTTTGAAAATCAGATTGTGAGTGAACGGGTTGAATGCGATACCATCAAGCTTTGACTCTTTATTTGCCACCATATTGTTGACTGCAAGAAACGGCATATTTACAATGCATGGTGACGGATGATCCTTAGAAAGCTGTGCCTTTGAGGTATAAATCGGCATGAAAGCCTCTCCCTCACCGTTTTTAATAAATAGCGGAATCGGCTTGTTGTTCTCTCCGACATTTGCAGGTACCAGGAATCGGCTCTTAGTGCATTTTTCAATGAGCTTATTGAGTGTCTCCGCCTTTTTGTCGCTTGAATACTGTGCCATCAGCTCCTCAACCTCAGGGTTTTGCACCTCAAGAGTGAAGGCCGGATCGTCCTTTAATTTATTTTTGATTTTATTTTTATCCATTTATACTGCTTCTCCTTATATTAAATGCCCGGATTTACATCCAGGCATTATTTTAACACATTTCTTTTATCAACTCAACAATCTTAGTGTCTCTTGCTATCCATTCTTTATCAAGAAAAGCGCTGTTGGCCTTTATTATCTCATCCGGCGTAGCCCATGACAGATGATACTCAAGCCTTATCTCGCTGTCTGTCATCTGTGCTGCCACATGCTCGTCCTTCACATCACAGAAATACACGTAGGTGTGACAGTAATATATCTTGTCAGCCTCAAATATATCGCGTCTCTTTTCTATGACCTTGCCACACTCCCTGATGCTTTCCGGCACGACAAGAAGCCCTGCCTCCTCGCGCACCTCCCGTGCCAGCGCCACCTCGTTGGTCTCGCCTGCATCGATGCCGCCGCCCAGTATCTTGTAGTAGCCCTCACCGGCCTGCTGCATGGCAAGCTTGCCGTCTCTGATAATAACCGCGCGCACCGCGAAGCGCTCAAATACCTCCATATCATCGGAATAATTGTGTTTGTCAAATGTATATAGCGTTCTCATGTTTGTCCTCCGTGTATGGGCTGTAATCATTCATTAGTATACATGGAAAGTAGTTTTTATTCTACACCATTTGACGGCGAATTGGAATACTATTATTGACCTTTTACCTGCCTTTTATCTGCAAAGTAAGACCACTGTCTCTATGTGCTCTGTATATGGAAAGCAGTCATATGGTGTTGCACGCTTCACTGTATATCCATGCTTTGTGAGATACTTTAAATCCCTCGCCAGTGTTTCCGGACCACACGACACATACACCACTCTCTCCGGTGCCAGCTTGACAACCGATGATAAAAATGCCTCGTCGCTGCCGGTTCTTGGAGGATCCATTATGACAACATCCGCTTTCTCACCATTTTGTGCCATCTCAACCATGAATTTTCCGGCATCGTCATTGTAGAAGCGGATATTTCTGATGTCGTTTCGCTTTGCATTGGTGACTGCATCACGGATTGCATCACGGTTTAGCTCGACCCCGATGACTTCACCTGCATTTTTCGCTGCTATGATGCCTATGGTTCCGGTGCCGCAATATGCATCGATTACACGCTCCTTGCCGGTGAGGTGTGCCTCATGAATGGCTTTTTCGTATAAAAGCTCCGTCTGCACCGGATTCACCTGATAAAACGAGCCTGGTGAGATGCGGAAGGTACAGCCGCACAGCTTATCCTCTATGAAGCCCTTGCCATAAAGTGTGATGTTTCTGTCTCCGAGCACCATGCTTGTCTTTTTATCATTCACGTTGAGCACCACTGTCGTGATATTGGGATGCTTTTTCCTAAGTGCTTTTACGAAATTGTTCTTCGATGGAAGTATCGGCGATGCCAGGACAAGCACTACCATTATCTGCCCTGTTGCATAACCCTTTCTTACAAGCACATGTCTGAGAAGCCCATAGCCGGTATCCTCATCATAGGTTTTTATCCTGAATGAGCGGAGCATATCTTTTATATCCCTTATTATCTCATCCGACTCCTGCTCCTCTATCATGCAGCTTTCGATATCCACCACATCATGTGTGTTCTTCCTGTAAGCTCCCGCCACAATCTGACCGCGCCTCGTGCAGTCAAAGGCTGCATGAACCTTGTGACGATAATGGAGTGGATTTTTCATGCCGACAATCGGCTCCACGAAGCAAAAAGGCTTTAGCAGCTTTTTCATGTATGCCTGCTTGTTTTTTAGCTGTTCCTTATATTCTACGCCCTGATAGTCGCAGCCACCACATTTCTTCGCATACGGACATACGTTACCGCTTTTTGACCGGCTGCTTTTCTCCTTTACCCTCGGCTGTTCGGTGGCATTTTTGTATTTTTTCTCATTATGCGTGGTCTTTTTTCTGGAATTACCTTGATTTCCCGCCATATCCGTGCTCCTTAAAATCAGCTATGCTGACTACTTGCCGTATGTATTATATAAATACACATGATTATCTATGCAGTGCCATCCGCTTGAAGCGCCTGCTGTCACACATATATATGTCTTTCCGCTTGCTGCCTTCTCATAGCTGACCGCGCAGTTGCCGGACTGATTTACAAAGCCTGTCTTTGCACCGATTACCTCGCCACTTGTCATCTTATCCTCTATTCGACGCAAAAACAGATTCGATATGTTCAGATTCTCCGGATGCTGCGGTGTTGCAGCCGTGCTGTATGTATGATTTGAAAGTACTGTTTTACAAATATCGTCCTGCATCGCTGCCTGCATGATGACCGCCATATCATAGGCTGTGCTGTAATTGTTCTCATCATATATACCGACAGGGTTTGCAAAATGTGTACTCTGGCCTATACCAAGCTCTGCTGCCTTCTGGTTCATCATATCAACAAAGGCCTCCATTGAGCCTGCTGTGTAAAGCGCAAGCTGATATGCCGATTCTCCACCTGATGGCAGAATGGTTCCGTTAAACACATCGCGAAGCGGCACCTGCTCACCGTCTAAAAAGCCTGTTGTGCTGCAATCATGCACATATGAGTAATCTGTGGCTTCTCTTGTGATGGTCACAACCTCGTTGAGCTTGTTTTCTATCACAGCCTGCCTGTCTATTTCGGTATTCTCTTCTGCATTCTCTTCTGCATTCTCTGTCTTCGCTGCAGCTATCGCATTTTTCTCCGCCTGCTCTGCCGCAACAAGCACTGTCATAACCTTTGTCATGGAAGCCGGATACATTTTCTCATGAGCATTTTTTCCCGCAACAACCGTGCCGTCCTGCTCATCAATCACTACGGCATAAGAGCTCTCCAGCTCATCTCCGATTGTCGCTGTAGCCTCTGACTCCTTTGGTGTAAAGAGCTCCTTTGCTTCCTCTGTCTCACTCTCCTGCTCTGTCACACCGGTCACATTTTCTGTGGCTGGTTCTGTGTCTTTTACCTTATTACTGTCTTTCTTTGCTTTATTAAAGCACGATATAACTATTATAATTGCTATGACGACTATCACAGCCACTATTCCTATAAGCTTAATCTGTGAAGCTCCTGTATTTCGTCTGCATCGTCTGTTGTTTTTTCTGCTATTATTTCTCATATCCAATCCCTGTTTCGTTGTAACCATTCATCCCATGCACATTCGCAAAACCGCACTATACCCGTGCCTTTTTGTTCTCAGTGATTCTGAATAATCACATTTCATTTTATACTGTAACCTGTTTAGTATACTCCCTATCAGGAAGCTGTGCAATAATTATCGCAATAAACATGAGCACACATCCAAAAATTTCTCTGCCACCTAGCATCTGGCCAAGCAGAATCCATCCTGCAATCACAGAAACCACCGACTCAAGACTCATCGCCACCGATGCCACCGCCGGATTTAAGCCCTTTTGTCCGACAATCTGCAGCGTATAGCCCACTCCGCTTGAGAAAATACCGGCATAGAGAATCGGAATCCATGCATCCCATGTGCAAAGCGACTGTGCCCACTGCGCTAAACCGCCGGCAGACGGTCCCATATCTGTAAAAATCATCACTATACATGAGCCAAGCCCGGTGACAAAAAACTCAATACATGAAAGTCTGACCGCATCTACCTGTGATACGAAATGGTCAATCACAAGTATCTGTATCGCAAAGCACAATGCCCCTGCCAACAGGAGTAAATCCGAGCCGCTAAGTGAAAATGCCCCATTCATGCACAGAAAATACATGCCTATCAGTGCAATAAATACACCTATCCATATTTTGGCTCCGCATTTTCTTTTAAGGAAAATCCCAAGTATAGGCACCATAAGTATATATGTAGCTGTAAGAAAGCCAGCCTTGCCGGATTCTGCGCCCATGCTGATTCCAAGCTGCTGCAGGTTGCTCGCAAAGAAAAGTGCTATTCCACAGCAGCTTCCGGATATCCAGAGCTCTTTCTTTTGCTTTTTGCTTTCAGGCCTGTTTACCGTCAGATCTTTCTTATCCAGTATTTTTATGACCGGCAGAAGGCAGAGCGCACCAATAAGGAAGCGAATGCCGTTGAATGAAAATGCTCCAACTGCATCCCCTCCCTTTGACTGCGCTACAAAGGCTATTCCCCAGACTATATCTGCCAAAAACAAAATAAAGACATGTCTTGTCTTTGAGGCTGTATTCATTATAATAGTTCCTCCGTGTTATTAAATCTATTTAAGGTTACCGTTTGCCATTGTCTCCGGTAACCTTAGTAATCCGTCTTATTTGACAAAATCAGAGATATTATATCACCGACTGCCTTGAGTTGCATACTTAAATATGCTGTTACATTTCGTTTGTATATAAAATTATACAAAAAACAGGCGGCAAACACCCTCTTTGGGTATTCGCCGTCTGTCTTTATATCTTACTGCGTAACACTATTATTTACGCTATTCTGCCAGCTTAAAATGCTTTATCTCTCCGTTTCCTGCCACATAGAAATCATTATCCTTGTAAATGCCTCTGTAGCCTTCTGTGTTTTTATAGGTCAGCGCCTGCTGCTCCAAAAGACTAAAGCCGTTTTCACTGTCATACGAAAACAGATAGTAGTCATTCGCAGTAAATCCTATCAGATTTTTCTCCGGGTCAGCAAGAATAGCCTTGTAGTTGTATACAAACTCATTACTCCAGCTCTCAGAACTGTCGATAAGCTTCTGGTTCACCTCAACTGGCTTTGTCGGATCACTCACATCAAACATAGTAAGCTTTATCTTACTCTGCTGCGAATCACCATAACCTATTCCAAGTACGTGCGTATCATCCCACATATGCAGATATTCAGAAAATCCACTCACCTCAAGCTCTCCCAAAAGCTTTGGTGCTGTCGGATTAGATATGTCTGCTACAAAAAGAGGATCCGTCTGCCTGTATGTGATGAAATATACGTATTTTCCAACAAAGCGGGCTGCGTATATACTCTCCCCGCGTGCAATCTCGTTTATCACACCGACCTCATTCATATCCTTATCCAGCACATGAAGCGAATTGACAGGCTGACTGCCGGTATTTGAGGTTGGAAGCACATACAGATACCCTCCCTGCTCATTTATTGCAAATTTATCGTTAAGATAACCATTCACTGAAGTCGTCTCCCCGGTCTTCATCACTCCATCCCCAAACGAAATTTTGCTGATTTTGGTAAGCTCACGGCTTGCACTCCAATCAGAATGATAAAGATACATAGCATTGCCAGAAACGTACACCTCGCCGCTATTATTCATAATGCATTTTGCATCTATCGTCTTATCAGGTTTATCCACATCAAAGCTCGAAATAACTGTGCCTGAGTATGTATCCTCTCCTATATAGAAGCAGTCATAGCTTATCACTTTGCCATTTACCTGAGGCACCCATTTCTCCAGATTATCCTCCTGCAGCGCCACATTTCTATTCATATCGGAGGTCTTTATATATGTGTCTGAAAAAACATATACCGTATTGCCGATTTTGCGCGATGTATTGTAAAATCCATCCTGACGCGCCTTACCTATAAGCACCGGTTTCGTCGGGTCAGATATATCATAGCTATAACATATAGTCTCATCCTTATCGCCTGCGTGGTTTGATATAATAAGCATTTTTCCGTCACTGATATAAAGCTCCTCTACAGTATCTGACGGTACCTCAAAATCAGGACGAAACAACGTCTCTTCCCCAGGCTTTCCATTTGAAATATCCGTAATGGATATCTGACCATCCTCGACCATGTAAATGTATTTTCCGTCCGTCTTTACCACATCACTCTCATCAACGCCCTCTGTCATCACGTTGGTTGTTGAATACTCTGTATTGGCTGCCGACTCCTGTTTATTTGTAGACGATGCATCAGACATAATGCCTGTTGCATCCGCAGTCTCCAACAGCTCTCCAAATGCGGTATCCCTTATGGAAGCCTCTGCTTTTTTTACCACATCATACAATTTCCCGTAATCAGAGGCCGCTTCATAATCCCCAAGCTTTGCACCGCTCTTTATCCCTGCATAGACATTATTCTGTGCATTATTCTGTGAAATCACATTTGCAGTTTTTGTTTCCAGCTCATCTATACGGTTATTAAGCCGCACAACCTCCGTGCCTAAGACTGCAACAACAAGGACTGCCGCCACTGTGGCAAGCGCTTTTGCTGCCCGTGCAAATTTTTTGTGCTTTTTCCTGTTTTTGTCTTCTTTTCCGCCGTGATGGGTTTCATGATTTTTTACATAAATTTCATCACTGTACCCGGCCGATTCTCCGGTCGGCTGCGCTTCTTCAATTATTTGGTCATCGATGTAATTTAAACCATCAAATAAATCCTTTTTCGTCATAGATATACGCCCTCCTCATCCAGATATTTTTTAAGCTCTGCCCTTATCCTGAACAGTGTGGTCTTTACGCTGCTTTTGCTCCTGCCGCTCATATCTGCCAGCTCATCAATCGTCATGCCATACCAGTAGCGTCTCACGAAAAGCACTCTCTTTTCCGTCTCCAGTCCGTTCAGAAAATCCGATAAACACCTTCCAATGTCCGACAGCTCGCCCTCGTATTTTGCATTGCTGTCTGCAAGGCACTCCTCAAGCTCATCAAGCATACAGTTCATGTTGGAATTTCTCTTTGAAGCATTATTCCAGTCAATCCTGTCGCAGACGATATTGCGGCATACCCTGTAAAGCCAGGAAAGGAAACGCATAGGGCGCTCCGGCGGTATCTTGTTCCATGCTGCTATGTATGTGTCATTTACGCATTCCAGCGCATCCTCATGTGCTATCATCGTGTCTGCAAACCGGGTAAGCTTCGCTCCGTACATCTGCGAGGTCGCACTGACAGCCTGCTGGTTGCGATCAAAATACATATCAAGTATCTGTTCCTGTGTGTACATTTTCCACAAACCTCCCTTCTATATATTATGTAGGAATTTGTTTGGTGGGGGTTACATCTCATCATTAATTCGTAACTGTGAAGATACTGAACAGTTACGATTTTTTATATAATAGCACATAAAAATAAGCCATATTCTCCCCGCTGTGGTGGTAACATGGCTTATTAAAGATAAATATATTTTATTCTCATACATCAAAGAGAATTTCAGTCAAATTATTAATCACGGTATTAATCCGCCTATTTGCATGAACGATTGATTAGAATGCCGCTCTGTAAATCTCCACAATATCGTCCTTGCTAAGCGGTACAAACGATCCCTTTGAACCCTCGCAGGCCTTCTTTGCCATCACCTCAAAGTTCCTGTCGTCTGTGATTCCTACTGCTCTTAGATTTGCCGGAATGCCCATTGTCTCAAAGAAGAATTTCTTCAACGCATCAATGCCTGCGTGTGCAAGTGCATAGTCATCATCACCGGAAAGTCCCCAGACATTTTTTGCAAACTCCACAAACATCGGAAGTGTGTCATCATTTAGTATGTGCTCCATCCACGCCGGTGTGAGTATTGCAAGTCCCTCTCCGTGAGTAATATCATAGAAAGCGCTCAGCTCATGCTCCATAGGATGTACGCACCATGCCGGTGAACAGCCATCGCCCACAACGCCGTTGATTGCATGTGTGCCTGCCCACATCAGGTTGGCTCTGGCCTCGTAATTATCAGGCTGTGCGAGAGCAGCCGGTCCATTTTTAATCATTGTGCGTAACAATCCCTCTGCCATAAATTTCTGGCAGTCAGCATTCTCCATAGAAAAATAATTCTCCATTGTATGGCTCATCATATCTGCGGTTCCTGCTGCGGTCTGTTTTTTTGATACTGAAAAAGTATATTCAGGATTTAATATTGACATAGTTGGCACCATATACGGTGATCCTGTTCCCCACTTTTCATTTTTAGACATATCAGAGATAACAGCAAAAGGATCCATCTCTGTTCCTGTTGCGGAAAGAGTAAGCACATCAAATATCGGAAGTGCCGCCTTGACCTTTGAGCCATCAAGCACCAGATCCCATGCATCACCGTCATACCTTGCACCTGCTGCAACAACCTTTGAGCAATCGATTGTACTGCCGCCTCCTATTGCAAGCACCATGTCGATACCCTCATTTTTACAGATTTCAACACCCTTTCTGACTGTCTCAATCTTTGGGTTTGGCTCCACTCCGCTAAGCTCAAACACGGTCAGCCCCGCATCCTTAAGGATCTTCATTGCGGTATCGTAGAGACCGTTTTTCTTTATAGAGCCGCCTCCGTACACTAAAAGCACCTTGCTGCCATATGCCTTAAGCTCTGATAAGCTCGAAATGGTATCCTTTCCGAAATGAATTTTTGTTGGAATGTTAAATGTGAAATTGTACATATATAATACCTCCTGCTAAATAATAATATTTTTTAATCTCTCCAAATCATCTGAATCAGGATGTGATAAAGCCTTGTCAAAATTTTCAATCAGCGCATCAATATTATCCGAATGCTCCGGGTTTTCTTTTATTTTCACATAGCGCTCCCGCACAGACTGTGGCATTTTGCCCTGACACATATATTCTCCTACAATAGTGTTACTTGAATCAATGGCGCTTTTAACATTGCCAAGAATCTTTTGAAAATATGCATCACTTCCTCCAAAACCGGCTGTTCCGAACAGAAATATCTTCTTATTTTTCAATTTAGATAAGAAATCTAATGTATCGCTATCCGCGTTTCCCTTGTCCGTCCAAAATCCAATGTATAGCAATTCGGATTCTGTCCCCTGCGCATCAGCCGTGCCAAAATAATCACAGCTCTCCTTTGGCAGTATTTCATGAATTTTATCAGCCAGCTTACGTGTGTTGCCTGTCATACTACTGAATATTATAGAATAATTTTCGTTGTACATGCAATATCCTCCTTTAAATTAAACTAATATTTGGGCATTTACACTTTAAATTCATCTTCATGTTTTTTGAAGAAATTATAAAAATATCGTACATTATCCAAATCACTCCATTTTGTAACATCATACTCTTTCGTATCAAGATTGTATATTTTAGCATTTAATGTTCCAAGCATAAATGGTGAATGCGTTGCAATAATAAACTGGCATTCTAACAACCTTGCCATTTTATTAATTTCCTCTGCTAACATAACCTGATTCGCAAGTGAAAGCGAAACTTCCGGTTCATCTAACAAATACAATGCATCTGGTTGTAAATACTCCTCAAAATATTGCATTGATGTCTCTCCGTTAGAATATTTTTCCTGTGCAAATTTTATATATTCTTCCTGCTTACACCCTTCTTTAGATGCTAAAAATTTTTTTGCTTCAAGTAAAGACATACCTCTCTTAACGTAATCATACTCCATGCCATCTGATAATATCTGCTTTTGTTGTATCTTCTTAATCTCATACAATATATCTTCACTTTTAATATATCGGCTATTTTCCGGTAATTTATTTATTGTATTTCCATAATCGTCTTCCCCCAAAGTATACAAGCATTCTCTGGAAAACGAACCACAGTAATCAACGCTTCCAAATGAATTGCTTGTTGCATATTCTTTCCCTTTTAGTTGTAAGCAATTGGCTATAATATTTAAGAGTGTTGATTTACCTGAGCCATTGTTGCCATAAAGTACAGTGATAGGTCTAAAAACAAATGGTTCAATATACTTATCCCGGAATACATTGTAGGGATAAATATTAGGATTATTCACTTTTCTTTTACTTAATCTAAAACTACTTAAATATATCATATCTTTTCATTATCCCTTTCCTGATAAAAGAGCTCCAACACCATTATTTCTCGAATATGTGAAAATGAAGGATTATTCACTAATACATCTGGTTTAGTTATGAATTGGTGAGACACTGTCACACTTTTTCCAAAATCTTGTGCAGTATTTATATAACTAATTTTTAAGTATTTCCTTATTTTCAAATGACAAAAGTATGCTAAATATTATTTCTAGCACTATCATCATTGTTACAAGAAAATAATTTGCAAAATTTAAGCCAACTATTAAAGATAATATTGGAATAATTATTGACAATATCAGATATGAATTTGAATTATATAACCAGCTATAAGGCAACAAATGTCCTCTGAAAATCATAGCAATAACCATATTACTATTGATGCAATAATAAAGTGAATACCTTTCTTTTGCTTTTGGCTACAATCTTCCTTTAATTCTTCTAAATTCATCCTTTTACTTCAACCTTTCCAAACTTCAAATGCCAAACACATTATATTAAAGATTTTGATCAATCCGATTTTCCTATCTATACTCAACGATTTCTTCCAATGGTTTCCTTGGTCTTTTAGCCGGAGCTTCATAGGCAAAGCCAACAGCAACAATTCCTGTCAACTGGCTGGCTGTTCCGATAAAATCCATCAACTCATTGTAGGCAAAGCAAGTATTGGCAATCCATAAGGTACCTAATCCATATCCCGTTGCCGTGAGAATCATATTTTCAATTGCCGCACCTATGGACAGTGAATCACAAATTTCAACGATTCGTTTCTCATTTTCAATACTTGCAAATGGTGTGTGCCGATTAGTATTGAGCACTGCTATGAGGCATGGAGCCTCCTGCATGATTCTGACTGTATTCTCAGCATCCGGTATGGCAAATGCCCATTCAGGCATTAGTTCATGGATTATATTTTCTTATACTTCTTCTATTCTCAATTTCTCGTATCATAATTTTTCTCTCCATTATGGCCTTAATCCCAAGGATCTTTTTAACTTCACGAATTGAGGTTGAACTAATATTTAGGCATTTGCACATTTAATTCATAATAACTCATATCCTTTTCTCCTACAATTCAGATTATCTTAATTCTACAAGCTTGAATTTATAACAGTCCTTCTGCTTTTACTCGAATTGCATAAAACTCCCGGAATGTATCCGGTTCTTCCATTATTGTTTCTTTCATAATCTTTAATCTCCGTTTACCAACTCGTCTATCCAATACAGCAAATATTTTTACGATTAAATTTTCGCTTTTAAGGCTTGTTTCAATATCTTGATTATCAAACTCTGCAAACGCATTATAAAAACAGCGTTGGTCAAAAATACCCAGTTTTATAGCTGTATCGTCCATATACGCATTTTCTACTTTCATGCGTTTCTCGTATTTTTCGTCTTTGGGAAACATGCCTGCTTTCGCCCAATTGTTCCAATAGCATCCCTTGATGATTTCTTTTCCATCATATCTTATCGCTGCCCGTCCCTCATGGTCATGACTCCTGCTATATGATGTTGCATAAAACTGAATATGACCTTGCAGACTTTGAGCCAGATATTCCGTTTCCAACTTTTTTCTTATACCACTCCATGTTGCCATTCATTATTCCTCAACTGCTTTTCGTAAGCATGGGTCATTTTCTTCATTTGCCCAAGATAAACTGTAATATTCATAAAAAATTACCTCCATGATAATAATCACTGCTTATCTACTTCTCATCAACGACCTAAAAAATGTAAAACTACAAATAATCCAGTTGCTTACTTTGATATTGAAAATTAGAAGATATACATTTTGTTACACATTAACATCAGATCAGGCAGGTCAAAAGACCTGCCTGATAACGTTTTTATTCAACTTTATCTAGACTCTAAAAACTCAAACGATTTTAGTGTCTTTTCCTACTGATTGTCCCTAAAAAACTTTTGGTCCCACTAAACTTTTGATTCCCCATTTCTGCTTATAGATGAATCATTTTTACTCATCATTCCTTTTTGTTTTTCCAAACCCATAACCACCAAAAGCACCTACAATCAACCCTCCAATTGTATATAGTACTTTTTCCAAAATGTCTGGTTTATCTCCTAAAAGAAAAACAAGTACAATAATAAATATCATAAAAAGCAGGACTACTATTCCAAGAAAAATTTTGTTCTCCCTAGACTCTTTAAACTCATACTCCATTGCAGCCTTCTGCCCTTCTAGAAATGTATCTATATTTTGGGAAGTCATTTTCTTCATTAGTTCCATTTCTGGAGACGCGGACATTACTCTTCCCATCTGCATTGACATAGTCATCATTTTCTTTACTTCATGCCGATCTTCTTCTGGAACTTTTTCAATTACATCATTAATCACTGCATCTTCAAATTTTTCATCTGCGGACTTATCTGCGCTTACCTTTTCAGTTTCTTTACTATTTTCTGTGTTCAATATCTAATCCCTCCAAAATAGTTCTGCTAAGTGTACGCGACATCTTTCTCATCTCACGCCCTAATTGTACCGTAATCTCATGAGAAATTATCATTTGTACCTCATCGTTCTTTTTACTAATATAAGGAAGATAATTATTTCTTTTCAATTGTTTATCCAAATTTGCGTACATATTTCTCCCTCCTTCATAATCAGTATATCTTTTCTGATAAATTATACCCATACTTATTTTATTTTCTTGAATATTTATTTTGTTAACCTATTATATACAAAAAATAGAAAAATCACAATAAATAATTTGTTAACTTTTAAATAAATATTTCGTTATAAAACTACCCAAACACAAATAGTATTCTATGTATAGACCATGGAGAGTTTACGATATGCGTTTCGTTGCACATTATCTCGATCACGCTCTGTTCATTACTTCCATGATAATAATATTATAACTTTCTTTTCAAAAAAGTCTCAATACCGTAGTCATTCCGTATGTATTTGTAACTTTTAGTAAGTCGTTTTTCTTTCCACCATAATAATATCATCTCTTATTTGAAAAAGAAAGCTACGTGTGGTTAGTTCCTCATTATCATTCAAATAGAACATACCGTTTTCCCCATAAGCTTACCACTCGCTACATTTCAGGTGCTTACCACTCAGACTTACCATTTTTCTTAACATTTTATACCACTGTGATACGATATTTTGCGATACTTTACAAAGTTTGCAAGCTAATCACTAAATACCTTCCAGCCCTTGTAAATCAAGCATTTCCGCCACTTTCTGTCATCTACTTCTCATCAACGACCTGGAAAATGAAAAACTTAAGATAATACGACTCCGGTACATTAGCTGAGTTGGCCCACAGTATCGGATGATCCGGTCCCTGTGTGCGGAACTCCACCTGGCGCAGCCTCTTGTGAGTGGCCCTTGCCGCTTCCTTGACCGTTTTTGCAAGCAGCTCCTGCGTCATGAAATGAGAGCATGAGCAGGTAGCCAGAAATCCACCATCCTTAACAAGCTTAAGTCCCTTCATGTTAATCTCGCGGTAGCCCTTTATCGCATTTTTGGTAGCCTCACGCGACTTTGTAAATGCCGGAGGATCCAGAATGACTACATCATATTTTTCACCATCTGCAGCGAGCCGTGGCAGCTCATCCAGCACATTTGCAACGCGAAACTTCACTGTGTCTGAGAGATTATTTCTCTTCGCATTTTCTGTGGCCTGCTTAACCGCATACTCTGATATATCAAGTCCTGTGACCTCACTTGCCCCCGCAATTCCTGCATTGAGAGCAAATGTGCCCATGTGCGTGAAGCAGTCGAGCACTCTTTTCCCCTTGCAGATACGCTGCATAGCAAGCCTGTTATACTTCTGGTCTAAGAAGAAGCCTGTTTTCTGTCCATTTTCCACATCGACCATATAGTGAACTGCGTTTTCTACTATCTCCACATTTGTGTCAAACTCGGCTCCTATAAAACCTTTTACCTTAGGAAGACCTTCTTTTTTGCGCTCATTTGCATCACTGCGCTCGTATACTCCACGAATATTTATTCCGTCCGCCGCCAGCACTTCCTTTAACAGTTCAACGATTTTCACCTTAAACTGCTCCATTCCAAGTGCAAGGCACTCCACCACAAGCACATCTGCGTATTTGTCCACTGTAATACCCGGCAGGAAATCAGCCTCGCCAAATATCACACGACAGCAGTTTAAATCAGGCACATTATCATTGCCTCCTGCCATCACCTGCTTGCGATAATCCCAGGCATTTTGCACTCTCATCCTGAGGAAATTGTCATCAATCAGCTGGTCTGCTTTTCTTGTCATCATTCTGATACGGATTTTTGAATTCTGGTTTATGAAGCCGCGCCCCATCGGATATCCATCGAAATCGTGCACCGCAACAATGTCTCCGTTCGTAAAGGTCCCTGTGATTGTGTCTATTTCATTGTCAAAAATCCATGCGCCACCTGCTTTTATAGTGCGTCCTTCGCCTTTTTTCAGTGTTACAATTGTATGATTTTCCATGTTTGTTCCTCTTCTAAATTACTTCATTATTCCTTGCTAAAATCTGATTATATAGTTTATCTGAAATTCTATAGACTTTAGAAATAAGTTTATTTGTCAACATTCCATTTTAATTATATGAAATCCCGGCAATATTTACAATACACAAATATTTCTGCAAAACATTCCGATATATAAAAGTCTCTACCAGCATTTACCAACTTGTAAAATCCTCTCTAAAGTGATAATATAGAAGTTATAGAGTTTGTTATTTTTTTAACGTAGCATTTTGCTACTATCATTTTAGGTATCTAAGGAGGATTTTATGAGCTTTTTAGAAGAGTACAAGCAGAAACTTGTCTCAGCAGATGAGGCAGTAAAGATTGTCAAATCAGGCGACTGGGTTGACTACGGCTGGTGCACAGGCACACCTGATGCGCTCGACAAGGCACTTGCCCGAAGAACAGATGAACTTAAGGATGTCAATGTACGTGGTGGTATTTTGCTTAAACCACTTGCCATTTTCGAGCGTGAGGATGCCGGCGAGCATTTCACATGGAACTCATGGCATATGGGCGGTTATGAGAGAAAGCTTATCAAGAGAGGCTGTTCTTTCTACTCACCAATCCGTTACTCAGAGCTTCCTCGTTATTATAGAGATTCAACAACACCTGACGATGTCGCTATGTTCCAGGTTGCACCGATGGATTCACACGGATACTTCAACTTTGGTCCTAACGCATCTCACCTCGGTGCTGTATGCGAGACTTCAAAGAAAATCATCGTTGAGGTCAATGAAAACATGCCTCGCTGTCACGGCGGTTCAGAGGCCAATGTACATATTTCACAGGTTTCTTACATTGTTGAGGGTGACAACCCTGCAATCGGAGAGCTTGGTGCCGGTGGTCCTGCAACAGATGTAGACAAGAAGGTTGCAGAGCTTATCGTTGACCAGATTCCAAACGGTGCCTGTCTCCAGCTCGGTATCGGCGGAATGCCAAATGCAGTAGGCTCACTCATCGCTGAGTCAGACCTCAAGGATCTCGGTGTCCACACAGAGATGTACGTTGACGCATTCGTTGACATCGCAAAGGCCGGAAAAATCACAGGAGCAAAGAAAAACATCGACCGTTATCGTCAGGCTTACGGCTTCGGTGCCGGAACCAAGAAGATGTACGATTACCTCGATGAGAATCCTGAGCTCATGAGTGCCCCGGTAAGCTACACAAATGATATCAAAAATATTGCCGCACTTGACAATTTCATCTCAATCAATAACTGTGTAGACCTTGACCTTTTCGGACAGATCAGCTCAGAGACCTCAGGCACAAAGCACATCAGCGGTGCCGGCGGACAGCTTGATTTCGTTCTCGGTGCATACATGTCAAACGGTGGAAAGAGCTTTATCTGCTGCTCTTCAACCTTCACCGACAAGCAGGGCGTAGTTCACTCACGTATCCGTCCTACTCTTGTAGAGGGTTCTGTCGTTACTGACACAAGAGCCAACACTCACTATATCGTTACAGAGTATGGTATGGTAAATGTAAAGGGTCTTTCTACATGGCAGAAGGCTGAGGCAATCATCTCAGTTGCTCATCCTGATTTCCGTGATGAGCTCATCAAAGAGGCTGAGAAGATGCACATTTGGAGAAGATCTAACAAATAATTAACTTTGGATATATTTTTCACAATAAAAGCGGTTTCAGGACTAAATGTCCTGAAACCGCTTTTGTGTTCTTAATCCGTCCCACAAACTATATTTTCAAAAGGTTAAAGCACCTCTTTTAGCACTTCCTCAATCTCGCTCTTTGCTGCCTTGACAGAGCCCTGCACCATAACCGGCTTACCGCCGCCTCTGGCACCCAGCTTGTTCCTCAGCGCTGCGGCAACTGTATTGCAGTCTGCATTCTTGCTTCCGATAATAAAGCTATAGCCCGCCTCATCATTTCCTGTAAAAAATGCACTAAAGCCACTATATTTTTCCACAAGGCCATTGACGCAATTTCTTGCTGTATTCGTATCAATGCCGTCCTCAAACAGTACTGCATTGTCCGTATCAGCAGGAAGCTCTGCTACCTTATAATCCAAAAGAGCTGACTTTGCAGTGCCAAGCTCTGACTTAAGTGACTGGTTTACTGCCTTAAGCTTTGTGACGTTATCCACAATAGCCTCCTGATTTGTGGTAAATATCCCCATGAGCTCTGAGATGATGTCACACTTTTGTCTGAAAGCCTCCAGTGCCCTGAAACCACAAAAGATGCTGATTCTGACGCCTCCTTTATAATTCTGATAATTCATAACCTTAAGCATGCCAATCTCGCCGGTGCGCTTCACATGCGGCGCACAGCATGCGCACACATCATACCCCGGCACTGTCACTATTCTGACCTGTCCTTCAATCTCGATTTTGCTTCTGTACTCCAGCTGCGCAAGCTCATCCCTTGACGGATATGTCACCTCTATCGGAATATTTTTTGAAATGGCTACATTTACCTCATGCTCCACCTCTGCTATATCCTCCGGTGAAATCACGCCACTGAAATCCATTGTCACTACAGAATCACTCAGATGAAAGCCCACATTCTCAAAACCAAACCTGCGGTGGACAATTCCCGAAAAAATGTGCTCTCCACTGTGCTGCTGCATATTGTAAAAACGATGCTGCCAGTCTATTTTGCCCTGTACATGGACTCCTGCTGCAAGCTCCACTTTCTCAGAAACGCACTCCATACCTATAATCTGTCCATCAGTCGTCTTTTCTGTCTGAGCCTCTTCTTTTCCCATTATGCAGCAATCATCTGCGGAAATATCCACCGTATGAGTAATGACTCCATTCTTAATCTGCACATCAACGACCTTATAGCCTCCAAGTATTCCCATGTCCGGGCTTTGTCCGCCCTCCTCCGGGAAAAATAAAGTCTGATTTAATATTATATCAAACTGCTTATCATCTGCCTTGTTCGGTTCGCATGATATAATATCTGCCTCAAACTCTATGGCATATGCATCCCTGTCGTATAGTTTAATTGTTTCTGTCATACTCATACTGCTTGTTCCTCTCGCTCTATATTCTTATGCATCATTGCTATGTCCTATTATAGCGCATTCATAATTCATATAAAACCCCTAAATCTGGTTTCCCACAATCCTGTAGTATGCTCTCGAAGTAATCTTGAAAACAATATAGTATATGACCATAAACACAAAAAGCGTAGCAACCATACAGATCACAATAAGCTTAACATCCGTCAGATTGAACATGACAAGCAGTCTGCGAAGCAGAGGAAATGCTGCTGCAAGATGACACGCTGCAAGGATAATCGGCAGGAAAAACACCATACGCACCTGCGAAGTAATGGATTTCTTCACCTCGTCATTGCTCATGCCCACCTTCTCCATAATCTCATAGCGTGCTTTGTCATCATAGCCCTCTGAAATCTGCTTATAGAAAATAATCATCACAGTAACCATAAGAAACATCGTTCCAAGGAATATTCCGATAAAAAACAGGCCACCATACAATACATAAATCTGTTCTCTGTTTGCATCACGGCTTTCCTCATAGAAGCCTGACACATCTGATTTTACACTATTTTCCTCAAAATGCTTATCCAGAGCCTTTGCCACAGCAAGCTTATCCTCACTGCTGCCATACAGATTATAATCAATTTCATTGTTGAGCATAGTCGGCACACTATCCTCTCCCAGCGAGCTGTTCAGGTTAAATATCTCTGCAAGTGTTGCCTTGCTGTCTACCACTACATAGTACACACCACTATACATAGAGGACATATAGCTGTCTTTACTTACAGCAGTTTTTTCCGCCGCAGCCACTTTAAATTCTTTGCCCAACAGATTAATTATATCGCCATTAAACTTTTCTGTTCCATAAACAGCCACCGAACCGGTATCAAGCTGTGGGATTTTTTTATTCAGACTCTTTTTAAAGCCGGCCTCCATATTATCAATTTCATCTCCTGTGACAAAATACAACAGGGAAATATCGTTATCGAAACTTAACACCGGCTTAAACTCTGTTCCCTCTCTAAACACTGTCCAGCTAAAATAAGTGTAGCTTTTGCTGTCTTTAACATTACAAGCAGAGTCAGCTATTATTTTATCCGAATCTGCAGCAGCTTCTTTAAGTGCATCATCCAGATTCACATCATCCGGCACTTCCTTATACCAGCTATATACACTGATATCCGAAGGATATCTCTGCTTAAGTTCTCCCTCCATGCCCGCATACATACTCACGGTTGTGGAAACAACAACCAGCACCATTGTGGAAAGCACGCATATACTCGCTAGTCCGCCCGCATTCTGCTTCATTCTGTAAATCATTCCTGAAACCGCCGCAAAATGCTTTTTATTATAGTAAAACTTCTTGTTTTTCCTAAGTGCCTTAAGTATTACAATGCTTCCTGAAATAAATAAAAGATACGTTCCGACGATGACAAGCAGCACTGCGACAAAGAACAGTGAAAGCACCTGGAGAGGGCTCTTTGTGGTAATCGCAATATAATATCCCCCGGCAAGACAGCCTAGTCCGATTATAGCGATAAGCCATTTGCTCTTTGGCTCTTTCTCACCGACATTGCCCCCGCGAAGCAGCTCTATCGGATTAGCAAGCTTCACCTGCATCATGTTATAGATGAGAGTAAGAAAATACAGCACTCCAAAAATAAGTATTGTATTTACGACAGCGCCAGTAGATACAGCGAAATTAATTTGTGCTTCAATATTTATAATTCTATAAAGAAACATAATCATCAGCTTAGAAAATAAAATCCCGGCTATGATTCCGGATACTATTGCTGCGAGTGCTACGGTAAGTGTCTCAATTATCAAAACTCTCGCGATATGACGTTTTTCCATGCCAAGAATATTGTATATTCCTACCTCTTTCTTGCGCCTTTTGATTATAAAGCTGTTTGTATAAAACAGAAATATATATGAAAAAATCGCTATTATTCCGCATCCAAGCCCCATTATATCCACCAATATCTCCGCACCCGGCACCTTGCCAAGTCCCTTTGAGTTGTTTAAAAACATCATCACATAAAACATGGCTATCATGACCATTCCCGATATAATGTAAGGCATATAGAGTGTCTTATTATTTTTTATATTTGTAAATGCCAGCCTGCTATATATTTTATTCATGCTTCTCACCACCTGTCGTAATCAGCATAAGTGCATCCTGAATCTTCACATAGAGCTCGTCATTTGTAAGATTGCCACGGTAAATCTGATGAAACACCTGACCGTCCTTTATGAAAAGCACCCTGTTGGCATGACTTGCAGCCTTTGTGCTGTGTGTCACCATGAGAATGGTCTGTCCTTCCTCGTTTATCCTGTTGAACAGCCTAAGCAAACTATCTGTTGCCTTTGAATCCAGTGCTCCCGTCGGTACTGCTTTGTTAGTACAATCAATATATTGTGGTTATCCACACAGTTATCCTCTATATGTGGACAAAATAAAAGCAAGGCGGCGCATTGTCCGTCTTGCTTCTCTTTTACTCCAAAATTATCGACATTATTCTTCGATGTATTCAACCAGCTTCGGATCGCCGCTGATGAAATATCCGTCAAGCGTCTTGTACATCGGCTTTCCGTCCACTTCCATCACATGTGTGACAATCTTTTCTGTGAATGCCGTTGCACCTCTGACAGCGTCATTGCTCCATGAAGGTGCTTTTCTGATCCTGATGCTACCATTGAACACCCTTCTGACCTTTCCCTTGATTCTGACCGCTGGCACGCCGTCAATGTTTTCTGTTACAGCTTCTTCAGCCGCCTTGATTTCTTCAGGCGTTGCAGTTCCGACCTGATTTCCGTCTGCACCGAATGTCGGCACGTTTCCGTCTTCGTCAGTGTCCAGCGCACCTTCATGGACTTTGTCTGTCATTGTCGCCTGCTGCTCCTGTCCTTCCTGATCGGTGCTGTCTGCTGGCTGCTGCTCCTGACTGTCGTCTGTGGCTGTCTGTGGCTGCTCTGCTGGCTTTTCTTCCTTTTCCCTGAAGTCTTTTACCACTGCGCCATTTTCATCAAATACGGCGGCTTTCTGCTTCTCTGCCGCTTTCTCTGCTGCATCCAGTTTCTTGTATGGCTTGTTTTTCTCTTTGTCGAATGTTTCGCCCATGAAGTATTCCATCGCGCTTCCTCCTTATTTCGCTGTGATGTATCTTGCGTTTACATATCCGTACTTCTTGCCCTTTGCTCCGTCAATATAGATGTAATACCACAATGCGCCGTTCGGTGCTTTTGCACTTCCGCACACTCCGACTTCTGTGTTCTGCTTAATGCAAGGATATGACACAAGTTTGTCTGCATCTGGATCAGGCTGCTTTCTGACATTCAGTGCGCCTGTGTTCACATATCCAGTGAATGTCGCTGTCTTTGCTGTTCCGTATGGTACAGCTGGATTATTGCCTGATCCGCTTCCTGATCCGTTTCCTGATCCGTTGCCGCCTGACGCGTTGCATCCGTTTTCCAGTGCCATGATTGTGTGCTTGCCTGCTGCCACTGAAATATCGCCAGTCATAAGATTGTCGCCTGTGTCTGTGTACTTGCTTCCTGTGAGTTTTTCAAACTCTCCTGTTGCCATAATAGCATTGACCATGTTGCCTGTGTAAATATCCTTTGACACGCTGATTCCTGCGCATTTAAGCACTGGCGACATCATCGCACTGCAATCAGTTTCGCAAGGTGTTTTCAATGCTGTCGGATTCCAGCCGACCTTTTCAAGTTCTGTGTACAGTGAAGTTCTGTGTCCCTGACAATATCCGACATTGTCATTCGCGCACAGCTGCTTCATCGCTGTCGCCGCCTTCGCTGCCTTGTTTCTGTCCTTGAAACGAAGCACGACTGTCTGACCGAAGTCATACCAGTTTCCAGTCTTTACTTCACGACCTGTCTGATCGCCTTTCTGTCCTCCTGTTGCTTTTCCGTTTTCGTCAATACTAGCCCATCCGCATAATGTTCCCATGTTCTTTTCCTCCTGTTATTCTTCTGTTAATGCTGAAATGATAATGCAACCGATCACAAAGATATAAAATATCAATACCAGTGGGGCTGCTAATGATACCACGAAGGCGATCAGGAATGCTTTTAATATATACCCGATCCAGTCCTTCGCTGTTGGCGGCGGCTCAACCTCTGCGCCGTGATGTTTCGCTTCTTCCTTGTCGATCTCAACGCCTGCGATCAGCAATAGCATAATGATGACTACTGTCGCCATGAAGCAGATCGCGTATGATGTAATGTAAGCATGTAGCATTCCTTTTGACCTCCTGTCTTTTTATTCCGTCTGTATCTTCTGCACCTGAAGCGCAGCTGCTACCGCTGCCGCTTCTCTTTCTTCAGGCGGTGTGACCGCTTCAGCTGCTTTCTGGTTCTTCTTTTTAAGTTCATTCAGTTCATCGACCGCTGTTTCAATTAGATCGTCAATCATGTCTTTACTGATCAGCCCTGCTGATATGTATTCAGTCAACTTCTGCTGTTGTGCCTGAATCTGTTCCCACACCCATGACTTCTTGATTGTCCCAGTGCCGCTTCCCCATTCCTTTTCTGCCTTTGATACAATCGACAGAAGGCTTTTTTCAACCAGTTCCACGACTTTGTCTGCCTGCTCCTGAAGCTGTTTCTTTTGGTCTTCCTTTGACTGCTTCAGGAAGTTTCTGACCTTGATCCCGATGCCTGCCACAATCGCAATGATTGTCAGGATCATCGGCAAATTATCATAAATTGTTTTTAATATTAAAGCTGCATTTTTCATCCGTTCGCACCGCCTTCCTCGTTTTCACTTTCCTGCTTTCCTTTTTTGATTTTCTGCCAGTTCTCAATTCCTGCCTTTATCATGTACCCGAACACACCCATGCGAAGCACTTCAGATGTTTCGCTGATCAGCGTGGTCAGCACCGATGTGTCTGCGAAGTGCCAGATCGCTATTACCGAAAACAGTTCAATGATGATGTAAAGCAGCACGCAGACAATCACAACTTTTTTTGAAAACTCCATGATCCAGCTTGTCAGTGACTTCTTGCGTCTTTTCTTCCTTCTTGCTGGTATTGTATAGCTGTACTTCTCCACGCGCTTTCCTCCTGTTACTCTTCGATGTACTGATGTGGATGTGATTCATCAATGATCTTGTCAATTCTATCCACACGCTTGTGAAGTTGCTTCAGGCTTTCTGATGCCCTGATGTAATACTCCCTGATCTCTTTCATTTCGTTTCTGTATGATCCCATTTCAGACTTCACTTCAATCATAGTATTCTGAATGTTTTCCAGTTTGGTCAGGATCGTTGCATCCTCTCTGGCTTCGTCCTGTGTGTCCTTCTTCACATTTCTGTTGCGTGTGCTGATTCCGAAGAAGATTGCAAACGCAATCGACACGCCTGAAAGTAACAATGATACTTCAATAGTCATTTTCTTTTTCCTCCGTCAAATATATTTGCGAAGTGCTGCTTCGATTGCATCGTTTTCGTCTTCTGCCCTTTTATACTTCCCGAATAGATCGTCAAGCCTGTCTGTGGCTTCGTCCTGCGTCTGTATCGGTTCAATTCCATGCTGCGCCATGATTGCCGCCTGTTCCCTGACAATGTCTGTCAGAAGCGTATTCACAGCGCACAGCCTGTCGATCAATTCAAACTGCGTCATTATTCTTCACTGGCTTCATACTCTTCGCCAGTAATTTCCTTGTATTCCTCTGCTGTGATGCCCTTTCCTGCTCTCTTCTCATTCAGCGCAACCCAGCCTTTCAGTGTGTCTTTTGTGATATAGTCCATTTCCCACTTTTTCTTCAGTGAATCGAACTTTTTACTGTGTACCTTTTCGGTTGTTTCTGTGTTTGTTCCTGTGCTTGTTTCTGCCATGCTTATACCTCCATCATTTCTTGCATCATTGCCACGTTCATTTCAATTGATGACATTGACTGCATGATCATCTTTGTTGCTGGACTTTCAAGCTCTGCCTGAAGTCTTGCATATTCTTCCTGTGTCATAGTCCTTTCGCTGTACACATAGACAGTGCGGTCTTTTTCTCCGTCAATGCCCTTCCTGATCTGCTCTGCGATGTTCTTTCGCTGATAGACCACTGTCGGGCTTGATGTCGTGTCCCACTCTGTCGGCTTGTCCATGCTTTCTGACTGATACCATTCTGACATCATTGTTCTTCACTCCTTTCTTTGAATGCTTGCTGACTTTCTTTTTCAGTTGCTTTATATTGACATATGGCTTGATATGATCTTCATAAAAGCCATAAGTGTCCGTATGTGTAAACCAGCCCATTGATGCCAGCATTGCTGAAGCATCATACCAGTTGACTTTCTCTTTCTTTGCGATTCTGTGCGCCTTCTTTGTCGCACGCTTCAGGATTGATTTGCGAAGCGTTGTGCGATTGTAATGAAATACAAATCCCATGAAGTCCAGCGCACGCCCTCTGGTCTTCGGTTTCTCTTTTCCTGTCTTCTTGTCAATGACTGGCGGTGCTTTCCTGTCGGGATATTCAAAACGTAACACTTGCCAGTTGTATTTGATTTTCTGATGCATTTCATTTTTCATATATTCCGACATAACATCTTTCAGTCTGTGAAGTTTCTTTTTGTTTCTTCCGAACGCAACAATGTCGTCCGCGTATCGAATTGAATGGTCAACGCCGCCCAGTTCCTTCCACTCTTCAACAATTTTATGATCAAGTTCTTTATAGTTCAGCTGTGTGAACCATTGTGAAGTCACGAACCCAAGCGGAAGTCCTGATAAAAATTCAGTATCTTTCCATTGTTCGTCCTCGATCCATTCCCGATCAAATTCAGGTGGCTTCATTGTCGCTTCATGCTCCATGACTGTGCTGCATAATCTGACAAATCTTTCGTCTTTAATCACGCGTTTCAGCTTTGTTTCAATTACGCGAATGTCTTCTGTATCGAAGCAGTGTCGGACATCTGCCTTCAGGATATAGAACTTCTTTCCCCTATATCCTTTTATCCACTTTTCAACTTGCTTCTTTCCGCTGTGACAACCTCTGTTCGGTATGCTTCCCAGTGCGTGTTCATATAGTCCATGAAGTACGATCGGTTGAAGCTGTTTTATGATGCAATGATGCACGACCTGTTCATACTGAAATTCAGGTTTTATGATTTCCCTGACCTTTCCGCAGCTATATTCGTTTATCAGCATCTTTTTATGTTCTGGTGGTTGATATGTTTCTTCTTCCAGCATTTTTTGAAGTGCTTTCACATGTTCCTGAAGACATTGCGGTTCAGGTCTGTCGTTTCCGACTTCTCTTTCTTCCTTCAGCACTCTGGCGACTTCGGGACGTGTCGTCTTGCGCTTTGCTGCATCGTGAAAACATTGTGTGATGTTTTCTTCTTTCAGCAATTCTTCAAATATATGTTTATATGTCTTCATTCAAAAGGTTTCCTTCTTAACACCTGTTGCACGTTCACGGCTTTCGCCCTACTAGCACAACCCTTTCTTCGGTTTAACTTTCGCCAAGTGGCGCGGAATATCGTGTGCATTAGGTTATTGTCCCATGATTGTTAAGAGTGAGAGCCACCGATGTTCCAATTCGCATTCGAAGCAGTGTTGTTCAAGTTGACGTAAGCACCGCAGTTCGCGCCGTTGTTGGTGTTACCGCCGACAAGCGCGACCGCAACGCAGAAGCATCGGAAGGCGCACACAATATCCCTATTATTTAATTTTTCTTTTTACTTACACTTCAAGGGGGATTGCTCCCCCTGTCCCCCTGTGCGGCTATGCCGCCAAAGGTTCTTCGCAAGAAGGCGAGCCACCGACGGACCAAAACGCACTCGAAGCAGTGCTGTGCAAGTCGACGTAAGCACCGCAGTGCGCGCCGCTGTAGGTGTTACCGCCGACAAGCGCGACCGCAACGATCGTCACGTTGATCCAGTAATAACAACAACGATATGTCGAAGCACTGCCGCCGACAGATTTGACAAATCGTCCATAGCGCGTCATCAATGTGTCTTTCTGCCATCCTTCTGTCTTGCACGCTGTTCCGACTTTTATGTAGTCTTTTCCTGTCAGGTTATAAGGCGGCGACATCTTCACTTTGATTGTTCCGTTGTCGCAGATATAGCCCACAAGTCTGTCCCAGCGGTTTCCCCATGGCTTTTCGCAATAGAACACTTTCACTTCATGTGTTCCGTCATTATAGCCGAAGAACTGCCCTTTTGTGTCCAGTGTTCCTGTCACAACTTTTCCGTAGTCTTTTGATGAATCATTGACATATGTGCTACATACGCCCTGACCGAACTTCGCCTGATAGTTTTCAGACTTGCTGATCAATGTCAGAAGGCTTTCGATCAAGTTTCTTCTGCTCCATGAAATGATCGTCCAGCCTGTTCCGTTTGCTGCTGCCCTGCTGATCTCTGTCTGTGCGTTCGTGTTGCAGTCCAGTTTCTTTCCTGACAAGCTGCGCAGTTTCGCGCCGTCATAGCTGCCGCCGTACATAGGCATGTACATATGATCTGCAACGCTTCCATCTTCTCTTGTGTATGCATCTGCGTTGTAGTTGCTGTCAACTCTTGTGTCAGATACGATGATATATTCATAGTTTCCGACTTCGTACTGGCACAGCCACATCAAAGGAAATTCAGACATCGCATTCAGTGTCGTTGATGCGTCCCCGACATCGGATGCAGTGCCGTCCAGCTTCTTTGAATGGTCTGTGTGGTTTAACTCATACGCAACTGTTCTGTCTGCCTTCAGCATGACTGGTCTGTTCTGCTTAATGAAGAACACTTCGCCCCATGAACCGAAGTCGAATGATCCGTCTGTGAAGTTCATCTTTGCTGGCGTGAATCCTGCTGCGTCATACAGATATGTGATGCGCGTGTCAGGATTGCTGTCAGCCTTGTTGATCTTGATTCCATATCTCTTGATACTGCTGAACTTTCCGTCTGCATCCTGAAGCTGTTTCAAGATTCCAGTCGTGTCAGCTTTTACCGCGTCAAGCGTTTCTTTGTCTGCTACATAAAGCCTTGCCATTTCTTTTTCCTCCTGTTATGTTGTTTCTTCCAAGTACACAAGCCCTGCTTCAACGCCGATCGTGTACTTCTTCCCTGTTGCAGAATCCGACATTGAATTGATTCCCTTCTGGATGTCCTTGCAAGCTGCCGCGCCTGCCTGTGCTGCCGCTGCCTGTTGCTGTGCCGACTGTGCTGCTGCGTTCGCGGCTGATGTCGCCTGCTGCATGTTTGCGTTGAAGTTGCTGATCTCCGAATAAATCTTTGCAAGGTTTTCTGTGTCAACAACTGGTTGAAGGTCAAGAAACTTGTCTTTTCCGTTTCCAATTCGCAAGATGTACTTTCCTGATGCAGTTTCTTCAACGCCCCATTCATTCACTTCAAGGATGCGTCCTGAAGCCTTCCAGTTCGCTGTCGTGTCCTTCTTAGGTTTGACTGTCCATGTTGCCATTGTGCTTCCTCCTTCCTACACTGTGCCTGCGTCCGCTTCGCATTCCTCTGTCGTGAATGCTGTGCCGCCATCGCAAGTCATCGGATCAATGCTGATCGCTGTGCCGCCGTCAATCGTGCTTCCGACTGCTCCCTTGATGTCCAGCATCTTTTCATACATTTTTTGCAATTCTTCCTGTGACTTGTATGTTTCTTCAGCGCGTGCCGCTGCCGTGTTTGCTTTTCCTGCTGCTGTATTTGCTGAAGAAGCAGCATTGTTCGCCGCCCCTGTCGCTTCCTGCATGATCTGAAGCTGCTGTTGTCTTGCTGTTTCAGCAATTTCCCTGTCCTGTTCGCTTTTCTTTCTTCGTGCTTCAGCGTTGATCCTGTCAACCTCTGCCGATGCTCTGGCAGCTTCAGCAACCTTCATCGCGGCTTCAACATTCAAGATGTCATTTTTTGTTGAAACGATGTTGTCGATGTACTGTTGCACTTTCTTTTCCAGTGCTGTGATCTCGTTGCAACTTTCAATCGCAGCATCATTCCTGTTCGTTTCTTCAATCTCAATCGTGAACGCCTGTGAAGATAACACATACACGTTTTGTGCGTCCCTGATCTCAATGTCGCAGTGTGCTGTTCCTGCTGCCGCAAGTGCCTGATTTGTCAGTTCGACCATGACTTTGTTTTCGGTCACTGTGCATTCGTTATAGCAAAAGTGTTTGTCTGGCTTTTTGATGTTCGCAATGACGATGTACCCTGTCGGGATCGTGAACACCTTGCCATTGTTTGTCAGCGCGATCCTGATGAATCGTGTGCGCTTGTCGCCCTGCTTCGCTGATGCCATATACAAGCGTTCATCGCCTGTCAGTTCCAGTGTTATGTCAGTTATTAGCTGCATCGCCATTGTCGCCCCCTCCTTCCTGATCGGTGTCAGGTTCGGTCTTCAATGTCTTCTTTGCTGCCGCCTTCGCTTTTTCAAGTTCTTCCTTCAGCTGCTTGATTTCCTGTTGTGCATCGTTCACTTCTTTGTTGTATGCGTTCAGCAGTTCCATCTTTGATTGTGACTTCACTTCAGACAGTATGTCAGCCAGCACGCCTTCCATGACTGTCGCTGACAGATCGTGTTCTGTGCTGATTGTTGCCATTGCGTTCAGGATTTCTCCTTTCGCGCAAGCAATTCTTTGTTCGATCGGTTTCATGTGCCATCCTCCTGTTATTCCAGCGCAGCTTCCTGATATGCAAGTATCAAGTCCAGCTTTGAATCCATCTGCGCAAGCATCGTGTTTTTGATCTGCTGTTCCTTTGTTTCTGTTTCTTCTTCTGTGATCCCTCTTTCGCCTTCAGGCAGATCAAGGATCATTTCTTTTGTTTCCGTCTTTGTATCTTCTTCAATTATGATTTCTTTACTCATTATATATTCGCGCTCCCTTGTGGTACTGCTGTAATCATTCCACCTCTGACACTGATTGATGATGTCGTCCAGCCGATTGTTCCGTTTCCGTTGTCGTGAATTTCTGTCACTATCGGTATGCTTTTACCATCTGCCACGCCGTAGCCGTTTATATTGACATCGTGAAGATCAACATTGTACATGTCGAACCAATGACCATAAAAGTCGCATCCCAGATGGATGCCGTACTGGTCATATATACTATTCGCGCGTGAGAAGCACAGCATTGTTGTGTATGATCCTGCGCTCTGTGACTTCATCTGCGCAAATGCCATGTATTTTCCCTGATAGTCCAGATCGAACACAAGCCCTTTGTGCGCGTTGTTCCCCGACCATTCGTTTGTCCCTATTTTCCCGACATAATACCCATCACGATAGAAATGATTTCCTCGTTCGTCAAATACTGCTCTTTTTTCTGCTGCCGTCACATCGCCGTTGTAGATTGCAAGCTGACCATATTCCAGCTGAATGTATTTGCTGTTATTATTCCAAGCCACACGCACGTTGTAGGCGTTCTGTGTGATCTTTGTTCCGAACTCCGAATTGTTGACCTTCTTGTTGACTTCAGTCGTGATGCTGTCGGCTTGTAATTTGATAGCCGCGTTCATTTCCTTTGTCGTTGAATACTCTTTCAGTTTTTTATCGGTTTCATCGTTCGCATTTTCTTCAGCCGTGTCCGCTGCTGACTGTGCCAGTTCGTTTGCACTCTTGATCTTCTCTGTGACTGTTGTCTTCGTTTCATAGGTCTTTGAAACTGAAAGATCAATCGCTTCAGCCTGCACCTTGATAGCCGCGTTCATTTCCTCTGTTGTTGAGTACAATGTCAGTTTTTCGTCCGTCAGGTCATTCACACTTTTAATTTTTTCAGTGACGCTTGTCTTTGTTTCATACACCTTCGACACTTCCAGATCAATTTCTTCCGCTTTCAGGTTGATTGCAGCCTGCATCTGTTCTGTCGTGCTGTATTCTGTCAACTTTTCATCTGTCAGATCGTTTGCACTCTTGATCTTCTGATCGACAATGGCTTTCGTTTCGTAGGTCTTTGACACGCCCAGTTCAATTTCTTCCTTCGATGCTGTTATGTGTGTTTTAACCTCTGTCTTCGTGTAATAGCCATCTTCAAGAACTTTCTTCGCGCTACTGTTTGCAATCTTGATTGCTTCTGACTTTGCCTGATCCGTTGCTTCCTGCTGCACTTCAGCGAATGTCTTTGTTGCGTTTGAAAGTTCGACAGTATTGTTTTGTGGGCTTTCTGGATATTCCGTCAGCTTCACAATTCGCTGTTTTTCCTTCGTGTGCGTCTTCTTGCTGATCATCCAGACTGTATCGCCAATGTCAAAATCAAACACGTTGCTGTACTTCTCTGACTGTCTCGCAAGGTCAATCACATCTGCTGTGTATGCAACATAAGGCTTCGACATTTCTTCCAGCTTTGCAATTCCGTCTTCGATCAGGCTTGTTGTGTTCGTGTATCTTTCGTCACTCCACACATACGTCTTGATCTTGCTGCTGTACTGATAGTTTTCAAGATATGGCTTGCCAAGCCATTCGATTCCGATTCCATCTTTGCCCAGTGGGATCAATCTTGTATAAAAATCATATGTGTCCGAAGTCACTGTCAGTTTTTTCAGATTCAGCCCTTCGATGAAATATCGTCCGCGGTCTGCTCCGATCTGTTCGTATATGTCAACTGTCTTTTCAAGGCTTCTGATCTTGCATTCAACACGATATGTTGACAAGCAATCCTGAAGGACGTTCCACGCGGTTGTTTCTTCGTCCTTGTTGATTGTCCTTTTCTTCGTGATCTGGCACACGCCGACCTTCCAGCCTGTTCCTTCAAAAGCAAATTCAAGACATGCCCTGATCGTCTGTTCCTTGCTTTCGAATCCATAAGGGAAGACCGCGCTTTCCAGTTCTTCGACATTCAGCTGTGCTGTGTACTCGTTGAACTGTGCGCCTGTCTTTCTTTTTCTGATGACATATTCGTCTTCTTTCGTCCTGATGTAGTATTCCTCTTTCAGAAGGTCAACTTGCTTTCCGTCCGAAGGATATTTGAAAGTCAGTTCATTGTCGCCTGAATCAAGCGTCTTCACGATCTTGCGACCTTTGAAGCCCTTCAGGATTCCGACACGCTGCTTTTTGTCATTAAAAATCTGCATCCGTCTTCCTCCTTATATCCACATAGGCTTGTACCTGATCCGAACGACTGCATCTGCGTTTGAAAACTTCAGGGCTGTTTGCTGCTTCGCGATTGCTGGGAACTTCCACAAGTCAACACTTCCGAATGCGTCCGCGCCATTGTTCGTGATGCGTCCTTCTTCTCCGTCAATGATGATCGTCTGCCCTGCTGCCAGCTGTTCCACGATGATGTCATCTTCAAATCCGCTGATTTTATAATTCTTCAACGCCTTCTTCGCATATACTTCAATGATCGCTGGTGCTTTTCGTGTCCCTTGTCGATCAATCGTTGTCTGTGTGATTCCGTCATATTCCAGATTTAATTCATCATCAAAAAAATAGCCTTCAAGAACGATGTTCAGCTTGTATCTGGTTTTCACTTTCATTTTTGAATAGTCGCTGCTTGCTGTGTATGCCTTGAACTTTCCTTTGTAGCCATCCACTTCCAGCACGCTTGACTTTGTGAAGTTTTCCAGAAATGCTGACATCTTCCTGATCAGGCTGTTTCTATCCTTGCCCCTGAAGTACATGCACAGCTTCAGTTTTCCCAGTTCCATGTCTGTTTCAAATTCTGTCGGAAGGATCGCGCCTGTCACGATCTCATAATCGACAGCAAGCGAAGGCGGCAGCACTTCGGCTGTCAGCTGCTTCGCATTGTATTTTCTTGCGTCTATACCATTAACTTTCATACTGCCTTACCTTCCTTTCCTTTTATCTTCCACAAGCTGTTCATCCACTTTCGTGTATGTCTTGCTTGCCACTTCTTCGCCGTCAATGTATGTGTGATTTTCAACCTTCACATTCGTTCCCGACTCTATATTCTTCAGCTTTTCATCAAGCATTGTGTTTAATTCCTGATAGAATGGTTTTAGCGGAAGAATAGCTTCGCCGCCTGTTTCTGGTTCGCCACCAGCAAGCAACTTGTTTCCGTTCATTCCGAAGATCATTGAATCGTTCATAATACCGCCGTTTTTGTACCAGTCTATTGAAAAGTGTGGTACTGACGGAGGATTCAGGCTGAAGCTTCCTGTGATCTTCGGGTGTGGTAATTTCAATCTTGGAAGTGACCATGTGAAGTGGAACTTCGACTTGATCGCTTCGATTGCATTGTGTACAGCGTTTTTCGCTGCATTGATCGGTGTTGTTATTGCGTTCTTGATTGCATTCCAGACCGATGTTGCTGTTGATTTTATGCTGTTGAACACATTGCTGACTGTTGATTTTAATGTGTTGAACACGTTGCTGACTGTGTTCTTGATGCTGTTCACAACATTGCTGATCGTGCTGCTGATGCTGTTCCAGATTGATGTCGCTGTTGACTTCACATTGTTGAATATGTTGCTGACTGTCGTCTTGACCGCATTGAACACATTCGTGATCATGTTCTTGATGCTGTTCACAACATTTGACACTGTCGTGCTGATTGCCGTCCACACTGTCGTGAATACACCGCTGACCGCGTTCCATACTGTCGTGATAATATTCTGTACAAACGTGATTGCTGTCTGTATCTTTGTGCTGATTGCATCCCATACTGTTATGATCGTATCTTTGCAGTTCTCCCAGATGAATCGGAATGGTGCTGTGATTATTTGAAAAGCTGCGCTGAAAAATTCTGCAATCGCCATGATCACAACTGTGATCATATTCTTGATCGTTTCAAAGACTGTTGATACAAAGTCCCTGATTGTCGTGAATATATTGCTGACTGTGTTCCAGATTCCTGTCAGCACATCTGAAATTGTCGTGCTGACTGCTGTCCATGCTGTTGTTACCGCGTTCCTTATTCCGTCAAGTATGCCTGTGAAGAATGACACAATGCCATTCCAGATGTTTTCAAAGGTTGTCTTGATGCTATTCCATACTTCATCCCATGAAGTACCAAATAAGCCCAGAAAAGCGTCAACAACGCCCTTGATTGTGTTCAGGATATTGCTGATATATTCCTTCAGCCCATTCCATACACTTTCAAAAATTCCTTTTACTGCATCCCAAGCCCCTGACCAGTCGCCTGTGAATAACGACACGAACAAATCAAACACGCCAGTGATCACATTCAGTGTTGTTTCAATGAAGATTGCAATATTATTGAACACTCCTTCGATGATCGGTGCTAATACATTGCAGAAGCCTTCCCAGATTGCCTTGACCACTTCCCCGAAGTTTTCAAAATCGAAGCCCAGCGAATTGAGTTTGTCAGTTATGTGCTGCCCGAACTCTGTGAACACTGACTTGATCCTGTTCCAGATTTCCGTGATTCTGTTTCTGAAGTCTTCATTCGTGTTCCACAGCGTCACTATGACTGCTGTGATTGCTGCGATCGCAGCGACCGCAATTCCGACTGGCGATGTGATTGCTGCAAGTGCGCCCTTCAGGACAGCCATGCCGCCTGTTGCTCCTGATGCTGTCGTTCCCATTGTCGCCAACTTGCCGACAACTTTTCCGATTCCTGATGATAACTGTCCAGATACGCTGATAGCTTTTCCGACTATCGTCAGCAAAGGTCCGATCGCAGCCACAACGCCTGCGATCTTCAGGATCGTTTCTTGCTGCTGCGGATTTAATGCTGCGAACTTGTCCGCAAGTTCTCCAATCTTTGCCACTGCCTTTTCCATGAATGGCATAAGTGAGTTGCCGATTGTGATTCCGACATCTTCCAGCTTTGACTTCAACTGTGTCAGTCTTCCCAGAAGGTTGTCTTGCATTGTTGCCGCCATGTCTGAAGCTGTTCCATCGCAGTTTTGAAGTGCTTCAGAATAATCGCTGAAGGACATTCCCGATGCAATCGCTTCGTCTGACAGTCCTGACATGATCGTCTGCAATGCACTGAACTGGTTCGTTCCTGCGATTGTCTTTGCAAGGTTCGCTTGCTGTTCGTCTGTCAGGTTGTTCCATACTCCGCGCACGCCTGTCAGAATACTTGACAAGCTGTTCATGTTGCCCTGCGCATCGTACACTTCAACGCCGTACTTCGACAATTCCGTTGCGCATCCTTTTGTGTCTGTCGCAAGTCTGGTCATAATAGCGTTCAGGGCTGTTCCTGCTTCTCCGCCCTTCACACCAGCGTTCGCCATTGTCATCAATACTGCTGTTGTTTCTTCTACCGAATAGCCCATTGAAGCCGCTGTCGCAGCGCAGTTCTTGTATGCTTCGCCAAGTGCTTCGGTTGTTGTGTTTGAATGGCTCATTGCGTAAGCCATTTCATCTGCGAATTTTCCAGCGTCCTTCGCCGATAGTCCGAACGCTGTCAAGTAGTCTGTGACGATGTCTGAAGCTGTTCCCAAGTCCATCGCCGATGCTGCTGCAAGATTCAGGATGCCGCCGATGCCTTCCAGCATGTCATCTGTCTTCCAGCCAGCAAGTGCCATATATTCAAACGCTTCGCCTGCTTCGGTTGCTGAATACTTTGTATCACGCCCCCACTGACGCGCCGATTCTGTCAGCCTGTCTGTGTCCTCTGCTGTTGCTCCGCTGATTGCCTGCACTTTTGACATTTGCTGTTCAAAGTTTGCTGCAACTGTTACTGATGCCGCTGCCACGCCGCCGATCGCGGTTGTGACCTTCATCATGTGCTGCCCTGCTGTCTGCACTGCCTGTCCGACTTTTCCAGCCTTTTCCGCGTATTCATCGAACTTCTGGCGTGCAAGTTCCGCATTGACATCACGAAGCTGCACTTCCATGTTCGCAAGGTCAGCTTCAGCCTGTGTGACTGCTGCGCCCTGTTTCTTCACTGCTGCTTCATACTTCGTTGTTTGTGCTTCTGTTGTTGCCAGCTGCTTTTCTGCTTTGTCCAGCTCTGTTTTTAATTTCTTTGTTTCCTCTGAATTTTCGCCAGTCGCTTCCTTGCTTTCTTCATATGCTTTTGACAGTTCTGCGACTTTCGCCTTCAGTTCTTCGCTTTTTTTCTTGTTGTTGTCCAGTCGTGTTGTCAGCGTTTCATAATGTGTCTTACAATCCGCAACTTTCGTCTTCTGGACATCCATTTTCTGTGTAAGTTCGCTGATCTTCGCCTTTAGCGCGTCAGATTTCGTGCCGTACAGTTTGGCATTCGCAGCAGCAAGACTGTACTGTGACGACAGTTCTTTCATGCTTGCAACCGCCGCTTTCATAGCCGACTGATATTCTGACATCGAAGCGCCGATCTTGATTGATGCCTGCGCCATGTATGCACGTTCCTTTCATCACTTTTCGTTGATGGTCTTGATCTCGAACGCCACATGATCCAAAAGGCTCATAATATCCGACTTCATAACATTTGAAAGTGAATCGTTCAGCCCTTTTATACACAGCTTGACAACCCTGTCCACATTGTCGCGGCACACTTTCCAGATGTTTTCATCGTCCAGCTGCTTTTCAGCTTCGTTGTAGCCGTTTTCTTCATCATAATCATCGAATGCTGACTTCTCCTGTTCGACTTCATCTGGTCTGTTTGGGTTTAATTCAAGGAACTTCGGTGTGATGATGTCCTGCATTACAAAATGAATCATCTTTGCTGTTGCCAGCTGTTCTGCGACATCTGCCTTCATCACTTCCCTTTCAGATATGCTGAAGATCATTTTCATAATTGCTGCATTGAATTGAAACGCAGATGCAACATCATCGCCGTTGTTCTTTTCCATAAGTTCTGTATATGCTCTGTACTTTTCAACCGATACTGACGCGCATATATATTCTTTTTCATTGCACGTCAGCGTCAGTTCGGGTATTATTTGCCACTTGTAAAATTTTTTTGTAGCTTCTCAACCTTTCCGTTGACTTCATCGCCCAGCGATTCTTCGATCAGTGCAAATTCCATGATGATTGCTGCAACTCCCAGTCCTGTTTCCTTGTCCTTCAACTCGTCAACAGTGAACTGGTTGCCGTAAACCATGCAAATGCAGTCCAGCATCTTTCGGAACTGTTCTGCGGTGTAAAGTCCGCTTTTCTTTTCAGTTCCCATGATGTCGTCCCTAACCTCCAAATATTCCATATAGGTGTCAACGTCCATCTTTGGCATTTCATATTCTTTGCCGTTTATAATTAACTTTCTTTTCATTGTGTTTGCCCTCCTATTATTCTTTTACGCCGCTTCTGTTGGCTCTTGTACCTTTCCGAACCAGTTTTTGATTGCTGCTGCTGCGTCCGTGTGTTCTGCCAGAAGGTTGCTTTCGTCAACCTGTGTTTCAAAGTTTCCATCACATGCGCGTTCGTAGAAACTGCCCTTCAGCGTTGCTGTCTGTGTTGTGACCTTGTCTTCCTGTGTCTGATAGTTGTCGTCATATCCCTGACCGAATGTTCCGACATAAAGCCATACAAATTCATACTTGCCATTCAGCTTCTTTGCTCTATATCCGACAGCGACTTCAGGTGCTTTGTCGTCCTTGTTTTTCACAAGCCAGCCATTCTTGTATAAATGACCGAACAACATTGCTTTGTCCTGCGGCGCAAGCGAATTGACTTCAAACTCCACGTCTGTTCCTTCGTAGGTTTCAACTGTGTCCTCCACTCCATCATCGCTGTAAATCTTTTCAACGCTGAATTTATCAGACACTTTTCCTGAAATAGCACGCGCAAGTTTGACTGGTGTGCCTGCTGCGTATGCTGTCGCATCGTTCTGTGTTACTGGTGCGACATAAATGTCACGAAACGACTTTGTTCTTGATCTGATGATCTGCTTTCCTGCTTCACTCATTCTTCTTCGTCCTCCTGTTCTGCTTCTTCTGCCGCCATGAACCTTGCGGCATTCATAAATATTTTTGTATCTGTTTCAAGATTGTCATTTGCGCCCATGAATGCGAATCCTGCCTTTTTCATAAGTCGCCTGATTCTCTTTTTTAACCTGATTTGATCTGTACTTGACCAGATGCACACTTGCACTGCTGCAATCTCGACTTCTTCGTCATCGTCCGAATGTTCGCCGCCGTAGTCCCCCAGATTCCACACAGTCACATGCAGTCCCTTGATGTCTGCGTCATACCAGCCCTGCTGCACTGTGATTCCTTCTGCTTCCAGCACTTCAAGCGCATCCAGTGTCTTCTTCACAATGTCCATGTGTCATCCTCCCAGCTTTTCATTCAATAACTTCTGATATTCCTGATCTGCTATCGTGTCCCACTGTCCGCGGCATTCTTCCATTGTGTTGTAAAGGAAGTCTTGTGGGGGCTGTTTCGTTGTCCCCCATTCCACAAACTTCATGTAAAACCAGTTTTCTGCATCGCCCAGAAGTGTCCAGCCGACTTCGCCGCCCTTTGTTGTCACTTTCGTGGGGATATTATCCGCAGCATGTCCAGAAGGTCTGTATCCCTTCTTTCCTGACTTTGAATTGTCTGCCGACCTTGCCATAACTGCCTTCATTCGTGGTTCGGTATAATCAACAGAACGCTGGAATATCTGCTTGTTTGTTTTTCTGATTTCCGAATCGCTTGCAAGTGTTTCCAGTTTGTTTTGAAGTTCTTTCAGCCCTTCAAATTCAAAAGTCACTTTCATGCTGTTTCCTTCCCTGTGTCAGAATCTGACACATTTATGTGACGCGGTTCGCCTTCAGCTGTACATATTGCTTGTCATTCTGCCTGAAGTCCCTTGCAAATATGTTGTACTTTTCGCCTTCGTACTCCACGAAGTAGTCCTTCAGGTGTGCCGCTATCTCTTTGACCTTTTTGCAATACCTGACCTTGTCAAACACAATCGTGTCTTCCAGCCTGATTTCTATTGCCTTGTACAGTTCTTTTCCGTAAAGGCTGCCGATCTCGCACCAGCATTCGTGATACAAGATCGGTTCTGCTTCCACACGCCTTCCGTCAACTTTCGTGTACTGATATTTGTATATTTTGACCTTCGCGCTTGACATATCACTTCAACCTTTCTTTCAACATCATTGACTGCACCGCGAATCTGACTTTGTCGTCTGTTGGTGCTGTTCTGTCCCTGTTGTCGTAGGCTTCTTTGACATACATGCAAATCAATAACTTCTGGCGGTTCGTGAGTGCTTCAGGATTGAAGTCTTTGATCAGGTCTGTCATTTCTTCCAGTACTGCTGCATAAATCAGTTTGATCACTTCATCGTCATCGTCATAGTCAATGCGACAATATGCTTTCAGTTCTTCCAGTTCCATGTCTTTTCCTCCTTCCCTGAAGCCTGCTGCCATTAACCAGCAACAGGAACTGTGATTTCTCCCTTGATAACTGCTGCTTCATCAAATGCCTGCACATCGAATCTGTCGCGTACCTTGATTCCTGTCTGATCTTTCGCCCATAAATCGCCAGCTTCGGTTGAAAGTTCGATGCTGATCTTCTCTCTGTCAAATAAAGTGATTGCTTCCTTCAAATCGCCCATGTAGATCGGGTATTTGTACGCTGACACGTTGTTTCCGTCTGACTTAACTTCCACATTCTTCAACACTTTGTTGCTGACTTTCTTGATCGGATATACACCGAAAAGAAGCATCTTTGACTTGTCTGTCACATCATGCTGCAAAATGTAGTCGCCACGCTCGTCCTTGATCTTGTCAAGGTAGTTGAAGCCTGACTGGTTTGTCAGAACGATTGAAGAAGATGCAATCGCTGGATCAAGTGTCACATTGAAGACATCCTTCAAGTCGTCATATCCGCTGATTGCCACTTCTTTTCCTGTTGTGATTTCTGCAAGTTTCTTCAAAATTGCAGCGTTTCTTGTGGCTCTTGACTTCTTCGCGATCCACTTATTCAGGAAGCCCAGAATATTTTCTGCTGTGTCCTGCAAAAGTTCCCTTGTAACTTTTAAGATGCCGCCCTTTTTCTTGATCTTGTACTTGATCTGTTTTAACTTCGGCGTTTCTTCCTCTCCGAACTCCTCGCCTTCGTCAACATCGTCCCATGGTGTCGAATCTGCATCGACTTCAAACACTCTGCTTCCTGACAATGTGCTGACAGGCTCAACATTGACATACTGTTCAAGGTCATCGTCTGTTCTTCTCAACTCATGGATGTCTGTCTGAATATCCTGCGGTACAGTGAAGCCGCCGTCTTCGTCTGACTTCTCTGACATTGCGTCCATGATCTTCTGATCCTTTTCATTCAGTTTTGTCTTGCGCATTCCGCAGACAATACGATTGACAAACGCACGCGCGATGTCTTTCTTTGAAGGTGCTTTGTCCTTACCTTCAGCCTTTTTTGCTTCGTCCTTGTCAATCTGGTCTTTGATGTCCTCGTCCTCGTCATCCTCTAAGTCCATAAGGATGTTGAAACGATCCTGCATGTCCACAAGTTCTGCTTTCGCTTCCTTTGCTTCCTTTGTCTTTCCCTCATTCACAAGGGCTTTGATCGCGTTCTTCTTGTCATTGATTTTCTTCAGTAACGCTCTTGCTTCTTTGCTCATTGTTTTTCCTCCGTTTTCTTAAATTCCATACATGTACAGATCGCCCAGAATTTCTTCTGTTTCGTCTGCCTGTTGCTGTCTTGCTTCGATGTCTTCAGCTGTTTCGGTCTTCATTCCTGCTGGCGCATGTTTGAATCTGTCTATCATGTAGCCGACACATGCTGCGACTGCTTCCGCTGATTCATCCACTTTGATGTTGAAATAGTCTGAAGCGCGACACTCTGATGCTTCGCTTTCTGACATCCATGTTTCTGCATTGATCAGTTCTTCAAGCTGGTCTGCTGTCACGCCTTCCTTTGCTTTTGTCATGTAGATGTCTGTGATCATCTGCTGACAGCTGTCAAGCTGGCTTATAACTGCCGCGAAGTCGTCTGCATTGCCCCACGCCATTGTCAGCGGCTTGTGAATCATAATCTGTGCGCCTGTTGACACAACAATGTCATCGCACGCCATAAGGATCACGGATGCGATTGACGCTGCAATTCCGTCCACAATGCCTGTGATATGTCCTTTGTGGCGTTTCAAAATGTTGTATATGCCAATTCCTGCGAATACATCGCCGCCACAGCTGTTGAAGTACACTGTCAGTTCTGCATTGTTGTCAATGCCGTTCAGAAAGTCTGTGATGTCCTGTGGACAGGTGTCTTCTGATGTCCACTTGTCCCACGCCGAAGATACAATGTCGCCGTAGATGTACAGTTCAACGCCGCCTGCTGCCGCGTCTTTTATCTGCATGAAGCCGACATTTTCAATCGTTCTTTTCGCTCGATTTCTTCTTGTGAAGTTCATTTTCTTCGCCATCGTCTTCCCCTCCTTCCTGATCGGTGTCAGGTTCATTCGTTTCGGCTGTTTCCTGCTCCTGTTCATCCTGATCCGTATTTTCGCCGCCTTCTGTGTTTGGCTCATTTATAGGATTGTCAGGATCGCTGTCTTCTTCAGTGTCCTGTTCTTCAGCTTTGTTATACGCCGCCCCGACTTTCGTCAGTGGCACATACGTTCCATTGACAATCAATGTGTCGCCGCCTTCCATATCCATCAAATCAAGTTTTCTTCTAGCTTCGTTTACCGTTTCGATGCCGTTGTTGATTCCTTCTTTCAGGATTTCCATTTGTGTTTTGCTGTCTGTACGAAGCAGCACTTTTTCATTCATTTTGAAGTACAGCCCTTCTTCCACTTCGTCATCCGATAATAGCTTGTAGTTCACTTCTTCTTCGTACTGCTTCAGCACAAAAAGCATCGTGTCCACATAGAATGACAGCTGCTGCATTTCTGAATTGCTGTATGATGATTTTTCATAATCGTTGATCTGGTTCGGTTTAATTCCGAACGCTGCTGCGATCTGAAGTGCTGAATACTTTTTCAACTCAACAAACTGTGAATCTGTCAGCTTAATGTCCAGCGGTGTCAGCTTCATCCCCAGCGGCACAGGAAGAATCTTGCCTGTGTTCTGACTTCCTGCTCCGAAGCGTTCAAAAGTCTGTCGCAGCTTTGTGGCTGCATCTTCATTCAGTTCGCCTGTGTATTCCAGCACCGCTTTTGCTGTCAATCCGTTTTTATATAGGTTGTTCAGGAAGCGTTGTGATTCAATCACGCCTTCGACTGTCTGCTTCAGGATGTATTGCACTGGAAGCCCGACTATTCCGTTCAGGCAATGCGAAGTCTTGAAGTGCAAGACATCTTCTGTCCTGAATATGTACTGTTCGCCCGAATATTCATCGCTGTACAAATACCAGATTTTTCCCTTTCCTGCGAAAATGCCTTTGTCGTCAATAACGATCTGCACCCTGTCTGATGGCATGATCCACATGTCCAGTGCTTTGTATTCGCCGCCGTATTTCTTGCGCTTGAACTTCCTGCGTACATAGACATAGGCGTTCCCATAATGGTTTCTGTTCATTTCCACGGCGTTCCAGAAGGTTGTCGGTGTCATAAAAGGGTTCGGACGTTGCTTCATAAGCCTTGCAATGTCGTTGTCTATCGGCTCACTGATGCCCTTGTTTGTCTTCTGGTAAAGTTTCCACGGCATTTTTGCGACTGTTTCTGACATCATTTTCAAACAAGTGAAGTATGTCACGTCTGATGTCGGCTTCTTGCTTTCACTGTCGCGCTTAATTCCAACCCATTCCAGAAATGATTCATCATTCAGCGTTGCTGTATCTGTTTCAATATTCATTCCGAATGCTTTCATAATTCCTTTGTTCAGTGTTTTCCACATGTTCAACCTTGCGCACCTCCCTTCTGTCGCAATTTCTCTGTGCCTGCAAACCAAATATCAAGGTATCTGTTGACATCTGGCTTGATTTCGCCCTTCATTGCCATCATCCATGCGTCAATAATTGCATCCACGATGTCAATTCGTTCTGTCGTGTATTCCTTGTCAATCTTGATTTCTCCGAAGCTGTTCGATGTCGTCTTCGCGTTTGCAATAGACCACTTCATTGCTTCGTTTCCGTCATGTTCGACATGTCCTGCTTCCAGTTCCAGTCGGAAGTCCACTGTCGGATCGTTCAATTCTCGCGCTGACTGTTTGACAGCAATGCTGTCGAATCCAAGTGCTTCCAAATCTGTCAGGAATGCGGAAGCATTGTGCGGATCGTAACAAATCCACTGCACATCCAATTCATACAGCTTCACGATCTTCTTCAGGTACGCAATAATGTACTTGTAGTCAGTTTTCACGCCGCCCATTGTTTCAGTCACTTCGACCAGTCCTTGTCTGATCCATAGGTCATAAGGTACGCGGTCAGTCTTGATGTGTTCTTCAACCCTTCGTTTCGGAATGAAGCTGTGTGCGTGTACGAAGTAGCATTTGTCTTCGCCTTGCATGAATGGGATCACGATTGCGATTGATGTCAAGTCGCCGCCTGATGACAGGTCAAGTCCGACATAAGCCTTCTGACCTCTGAAGTCAGCCAGTGTCTTCTTGACTGCTGCCCTTGTCCAGACATCCATGTCCTTGATATAGACATCATTCGTCCACTGAATCCACATGTTGAGCTGCTTGACGATGAAGTCGCGCAGCGTTGATCCTCCCATTTCTTTCGCCGTTGCAGCAATCGGGATCATGTTCTGCAATGCGTCCCTGTCATATTCCAGAATCGGGTTCGCCTTGATCCAGTTTTCAGGTGTCCACATATCGTCAGATTCATTCATTTGCGCGATGTAAATGAACTGTGAATCATTACTTGCAACGCCCTTCAGAACTTTCACACAGTATTCATACAGCGCAAAACACGGCGATTTCAGGTCAAATCCTGCTGTCGTGATCACGCTGATCAGTGCCGACTTCATTTTCTTGATGCCGCCTTCAAGTAGCTTGTACATCTGATCATCTTTGTGTGCATGGTATTCATCCACGATCCCCAGATATGGTCTGAAACCGTCAATCGACTTCGTGTCGCCTGACAGTGCCTTGATCTTGCTGTGTGTGATCTTGCAGTCAATCGTTGAATTGTGTTCGTGAATCTTGAAGCACTCTGACAAATCGCTGTCAGAATTTATGAACTTCACAATTTCGTTGAAGACAATCATTGCCTGATCTTTCTTTGTGGCTGTACAGTAAACCTGACCATATTTGTACTTGTCAAAATTGCCGTAATAAGCCGCCAGAATACCATTCAGGAATGACTTGCCGTTCTGTCGTCCCAGCTGTATGTAACTGGTTCTGAATCGTCTGTGATGTCCGTCTTTAGTTCTCCATCCGTTCAGACTTCCCAAAATAAAGCACTGAAACGGATATGCTGTCACTGGCTGTTCTTCTTCGCCTTCCGCAATGGTCAGCGTCTCCGCGAAGTCAATGATCCTTTCTGCTTCTTCAACATCAAAGTAATAGCGATATGGCGCAGCTTCAGCCGCTTTCATGTCGTCTATATGTCTTTGACATGCTGCTTTGACCAGATCGCCAGCAACAATCTTGTCCGCAAGGACATCCAGCGCGTATTGTGTAGTTCTATCTGTTGTCATGCGTTCGCCTTATGCGAATTTCGCGAACTTGTTTTCTTTCGGTGTTTCCTTGTCTGCTTTTGGCACTACAAGGCGACAGCGGCTTGACACTGTCAATCCGAAGTCCGCAGCCCCCTGACGACACTGCTTGAAGTATCTGTCTTGAAGTAGCGCAAGTCTTTCCACTTCTCCGTTCACGACTTCTTTTCTGATCTTCACTGGCTGTCCGTATTCGTCCAGCTGCTTTGTTGCGATCTCAATTTCCACCATGATCGGTTGCCTGTTCAGTTCTTGCGTGACTGCGATGTATTTTTCTTGTGCGATGACCAGTCTTGCAAGTGCATCAACATCAAGGTTTGATATAAGGTCAATCGCACGAAGTTCCTTCACGATTTTTTTGAAGGTTCTTTTCTGTGTCGGCGATAAGTATTGCGGTGCTGTCACTTTATCCGCAGCCGCTTTCACTTCTGTTCGCTGACGTTCTTCAATTTCTGCTTTTGTCAGGTGTTTTTTGCCTTTTGCCTGCACCAGCGCGATCGGCTGTCGTTGTCCTGCCATTCTTCTGCGACCTCCCTTCTTTGCTGGTTTCCTTGCGGTGTGTCAGAATCTGACACGCACCCTTTTCGGATGCCCTGATCTGGTTTTTCCGTGGGGAGTTTTCTCCACGGAAAAGGGGAAGCGCGACTAAATAAACTTAACCCGATACTTTTTCATACTCCCCCTGTCGCCTTCCAGTGGCGTTCTATCAGGTCATACAACATCTTTTGTGTCGCTTTTTTTGTCTGTTCATCCTTGCTGTACAAGGCTTCAATGATTCCATGGCTGTGATTGCTCAATGGGATCAGATTGGTTGCATCAAGTCGTCTGTTCCAGTCGTCTTCAATAGGTGTGATATGATGCACCATGTCAGCTGTCTGTATTACATGCAGCACATAGAAGGCATATATATCAACGCCATCAAACCGCCTGATTGTTTCGGCTCTTGTCTTCCTCCACTCACTTGATACATAGAAGGCTGCTGTCTTCTTGTTTCTTCGGTGTTTGTTGTATTCCATGTGTCTTGACTGCTGCCCTGCTGCCTTCGCTGCACAGGCTTCACATTCAGCTATATTCTGCGGTATTAAAGCCCCACATCTGCACTTGTGAAATAACAAACCCTTGCACCACCTTCCTACTGCTGCATATGCTTCATATAGCCGTCTGTATAGGCTCTATATGCAGCCGCTTATATATGCCCCTTATATATGCCCTATATATGCGCCCCTATCAGGTATGCCCCTATATAAAGCCTTGTTTTAATGCTTCCTGTGGATGCCCTTATATAAGCACCCACATTTCGCAAATAAGAGGGCAGAAATGCAATAAAAAAGACCGATTCAACACTTCTGTGCTGTTTCGGTCTTTCTGTACAACATTTCACGATACTATTTTACTTTAGGATGTCCCCTATAAAAACCCTCACTTTTCCCACGCTTTTCCCATGCTTTCGTTGTCGTTTCCCTCGAAAAAAGCCTTTTTCAGATCGCCTTTTTTCAAATTCCGTTAATTCCGAATAATTTGACAGACATTTTCTTCAAAATCGCCTTGCACCAGTTTGAAGGGCTGTTTTTTCCGCAATCAAGCTGATCCGCAATTTCTTCAAAGGTCAGTCCGTCAATATAGTGCATTCTGAACGCTTCATACTTGTACAATGTGCCTTCTTTCCTGCTTTCGGTTTCCAGTTCGGTCAATGCCCTGTCAATGTTAATAATCATCATCGCTGTGACCATTTTCGTTTCCTTGACAGATTTCAGCTTCGCATTTTCGCCCTTCAGGACGCTGTATGCCGCTTCTGTGACTTCTTCTTCCTCTGTAATTGCATTATTGATGTATTTTTTCAAATCTATGTATGATTCCATCAATCTTCGTGTGTTATACAGTGTTTTTTTCTTCTCTGCTCTCTTTTCTTCAATTTTGACTTCAGCAAACGCCTTCCGCACCGCGATCCTGATTGCTTCCGTCATGTCCTGCTGCGTTTCATCGCTATTTTGCACATTGCACACCTTCCTTCTACTTTTTAGACTTTCGCCTTTCATTCCTTCTGGCTTTTTCAATCGCCTTCGCCCTGATCATCGGCATTCCTTTCATTTTGCGTCTGTTATTGCTGATCAGTTCTTTTCGCAACTGCAATCCTGTCCATTTTGTCTTCCTGAATGCTTCTGCGATTGCTTTCCCTACCTTTTCAAACGCTTCCGTGATACTCTTTACCATTTTTCTTCCTGTTTCCTGCGCCCACTTTGCTGTCGATTCAAGCAGCACTTCGACTTCTTCTTCAGGAAGTCCGCTGTATTCCGATACAGCTTTGATCGTTTCTTCTTTTGTCCATTCAGGATCAATCTTCAGTCCTCTTGTGACTGCTGCCAGTTTCATCACATCTGCACTGATGTTTCTTTCTGCTTTCGGCTGTTCTGTCGTTTCTTCTGGTTCAGGTTCTTCCACGACTGCTGCCCTGACAGCTTCCTGTCTGTCTTCCGCAATCAATTCCTGTGTGCGTTCTGCAATTTTCTCTGACAGATCGTCTTTTTCTTCCTCCTGTGGCTTCGCACGCTGTCCCACAAGCCTGTTTTTTATCTTTGTTGCATATTCCTTCAGTTTCATGTCTTTCACTCCTTCCTGCGCCTTTATGTAAAAGGCAAATCATCAACGCCGTCTGGTATGTTCATAAAACCATCGCCGCTGTCTGGTGCTGGCTGTGGTCTTGACTGGTTGTCGCCTGCTGCCGCTTTACTTTCCGCAAACTCGACCGATTCCACAACAACTTCCGTTGTGTAAATCTTGCGACCTTCTTTGTTTGTATAGCTGCCAGTCTGAATGCGTCCTTCAATCACAAACTTTGTTCCCTGCTGTCCGTACTTCTCCATGAACTGTCCTGTCTTTCCGAATGCCACACATGAAATGAAGTCAGCTGACTGTCCTTCCTGATCTCTCTGGACTCTCCTGTCAACTGCAAGTGTGAAGCGTGATATTGCCATAGGCTCTGCACCTTCTGTATATCGTGTCTGTGCATCCCTTGTCAGCCTTCCCATCAATATGACCTTATTCATTCTTCTTTGCTCCTTTTTGTTCTTTGTTTCCTTTGACTGCTGCCTTGATTATCTCTGTAACAATCAAGATGATCAGTGCTGTCAGGACTGCTATGAATCCCAGCTGCAATATAATCACGATAATTCCACCCAGATTGCTGATCGCCTGTTCAATCCATATACTTCGCATGTTTTTCTATCTCCTTCGGTTCATAATGTCTTCATAAAGTTTCTTGTATGTGTTGCGCTCCGTTTCAAGCCGTATGATGCAATCGTGTTCACTTTCAACCACTGTATCGCCGCTGTGTGATGCCCCCACCCGATTGATTTTCGGGTTCTGGCTGTGTGTTTGCTCCTGCATCCAAATTCAAAGCTATCTGAAGCGCAATGTCTATCTGCTGCATTTCTCTTTCTGTCACGCTGCCGATTCTGTTGTTTAATCTTTCCACACTGATTGTTGTCGGCTGTTCGCATAATGCTTCCGACACTCTTCCAGTCGTTCTTATCGTCACATGCGTTGACATGTCTTTCTTCGGCTGTGATGTCAGGAACACAACGACCACATCGCCGCTGTGTTTGTTCAGGAAGTCAGCTGATACAATGACCGCTGGTCTGTCCTTCCTGATCTCGTTTCCTCTCTGCCCTCTGTTGTTATTGATATAATACACATTGCCGCGTCTGACATCGAACTGCTGCTGTTGTCTTGTGAAATGTTCGTACATGCTTTTTATTCCTCCGTATATTCTCCATATTTTTCCTTCAGCATCTTTGCGCGTGCCTGAATGTCGTCTGCAAGTTCTCTTTCCTTGTCTTTGTAGGTCTGCGCTCTTGCTGGCTTTCTTGCCCTGATTGCGTTCTGGATTGCTGTCTGGTACTGTCTGCGCTTCTGGACTGCTATGCGCTGTACTCTGTCCATAATCGTGATCGTGTAATGTGCGCCGCAGATCGGGCATTCATAATACTGTTCGATCACATCATCCCCATGTTCATCCTGCGTGATCACTTTTTTCTGAATCTCTATCATGTCAGGTGTGAATGTCGCCGCGCATTTATCTCATATTATTTCATTCATGTCGATTCCCCTTTCTTCTGTTTATGCCTGCTGAATCTTAAACATTTTCAGCAAGAATCTTGCTGACAGTTCTTCTTCTTTCTCTTTTCTTTCCTCTCTTGTCATGTCTTCCTTGTCGTCAAGTTCTGCAATCTCGTCCAGAATGTCTGCTGCTTCTCTGAATGTCTGTGTCATTCCCTTAATATCGTCTTTTGTCTGCATGTTCGTTCCTCCTATGCTCCATATTGTAGTGTTCTGTTGTCTGCGTCCTGTCCTGCGCCTGCTGCTTCCCGAAGCGTTTCTTCGACTTCTCCCAGTCCTAAAATGCAATAGCCGTCTTCAAGTGCTGATGATGTGATGCTTGTGTCAACGCAGATAATTGTCTTCTTGCACTGCTGCCCTGTCGCCTTGCCTTCCTTGAATGCAATCAGTGTCACTTCCTGTCCTTTTCTGAAGCTGTCGTCTTTCGTGATGATGTACGGCTTGCCTTCTTCAATTTCTTCAAATGCGCTTTGTGACATTCTGATGCACTTGTCCTTGTTGCTGTCCGAAGGAAGCTGCTGCATCTTTTCTTCGTCTGCCTTCTCGCGAAGTTTCTTTGCTGTTTCTCTGTCAATCGCGTCCTGTTCTTCGCTGTATCTTTCTTCTTCAGTCTTTTCGGCTTCTGCCTTGTTGATGTACTGATCGCAGCTTTGACATGTTCCTGTCTTCACATTGCAGTCTGAATATCTCTTGCAGCTATAACACAGCGATGTGATGCTTTCAGGGTGTGCATCTTCCCATTCGCCTTCGTCCCCTGCGTCCTCTGCATCGTCTTCAGGTTCTTCAATCTCTTCTGTCTCTGCGAACTGGTCAATGTTCATTTGACCTTTAATCTGTTCTGCTGCTGCCTTTTCTTCCTGTTCTTGCTTGATCTCTTTCACTTCCTTGTAGGTCAAGCCGTTTTCCTGATAGCGTTCCAGCATTTCTGCTTGTGTTTCTTCATTCATTCCGCTGATCATATAGGCAGCAGAAAAAGTCAGGCGACCTTCTTTCAGTTCTTCAGCAAATTCAGGGATCAGATGCTTGTTGATGCTCTCGATCTGTGCGATCTTTGTTGCTGGCATTTGAAGCATCTTTGCAATAACATCACGAAGGCGACCGCTGTCAAGTTTATATCCCTTGATCGTTCTGCCTTCCTGTTTCATACGCTGCAAGATGTCCTTCAGCTGTTTTTCTTCTTCCAGAATGTCTGCGACTGTTTTATTTCGATAGTCATTCGCGATGATCAGGCGCAACATTTCTTCGTCTGCTGACGCTGGTGTCTGAATCTGACACGTTACCATTTCAAAATCTGTATAGCCCTGTTCGACAAGCAGCTTCAGCGCACGCCATCTTCTTTCGCCTGCTGTTATTCTGTATTCGCCGCGATCACATGGATCGTGAACGACTTCAAGATTTTCAATCAGTCCAACAAGCAGAATCTTCTGTGCAAGCGGTTCAATGTCTGTGACCGAATAGAAGTTCTTGTCGTTGCTGTACAGCTTTTTGATGTTGATGTCCTTCGTCCTGAATCTTGCCTTCGGTGTTTCATCGCCGACTGCTGCCTTCTGTGCGTTTTTGTTCAGCTGCTCCATTACATTCCACGCCATCTTCAATCCTCCTTTTCTCTGAAGCATATTTCTATTGCATCCAGTTCGCTGTCTGTCGTGTTCTTCAGGTCAATGTGTGAATCATCTTCCTTGTACGCCTTTTTGTTTATTGATGCCCTGATCTGCTTCTTCAGCTTGTCTGTATCAATCACAATCTTCAGCATCTTTCTGGCTTCGCTTATCGCTTTGTCGATCTGCCTGTCTGACATGTTCGGTGTGCTGTCAATCTCTTTGATACGCTTCCAGAAGTCTGTGTCGTCCAGTTCATAGAATTGTGTCATCCTGTCCCTGAACGCTTCCAGCTGGTTTTCTTCATATTCCTTCGCGTCTGCTGCCGCCTTCAGCTTTTCAAAGTCGTCAATGCTGATTGTGACCTGTCCTTTTAGTTCCATCGCATTCCGTCCTCCCTTCTTCTCATTTTGTCCAGTTTCAATGTCACTTTCGGAACTCCGATGCCAGCTTTGCGAAGGTATTCTGACAACTTTGCAAGGTCTGTGACATAATTTTTTTCGTATACGCTGCCATGTATTTCATCAACGTAGTATTGCTCTTCGTTGCCGTAGATCGTTATATCGTTGTGTGCTGTCAGAAGTGTCTTGATTTGATATGCAAGCGTCTTCCCTGTTCTTCTTCCTTCATGTGGATATGTGATGCCTTGTGACAGGATATATTCTGACTGCCATGTTTCAAGTTTTATTCCCAGCGCATGTTCGATTCTGTCAAGCGTCTTTTCATTACAACCGCACATGTCCGAATGTAGCTTTGCAACCGCATTTCGCGTCATTGCGTCTGCGCCATATTCATCGCCGTCCGCTAACGTGAAGGAATACGCCCTGTTTGTTTTTGTATTTTTAATGTACACAAGATTTCTTTCCAGCGTTCCTTCTGTCTGCCTGATTTCGACTTTCAGATTTTCTTCGTTTTCTGTGATTCCTGTGATTATCTCATACACTCCCATGTTCACACCTCTTTCATCAATTCATATGTCGCTGCACGATAGTCCTGCGTCACGATGCAGTTTTTTGAAAACTTCGGAAGTGGCACTTGTGCGACTGTTGACTTCTCTGCGATTATTGATCGCCTGATCGCTGTCACAAAGCAATCGTGTCCTGACTGTGTTTTCAGCCATTCTTCAACCTGAAGTGTCGTCTGGTTCTTCTGACGCATCGTCATCAATACTTTCATGTGAATGTCAGGATTTATCCTTCTGAACGATGTCAGCTGACTGTCCATGTTTGCAGCTGCTTCAATCTCGAAGCCGCCGATCTTGACAGGCACAATCACAAGGTCTGCTGCAATCATCACATTTGTGACTGTCATGTCCATGATCAGACCACAATCAACAATGCAATAATCATATATAGTTCTGACTTCATTCATTGCTGCTGCAAATCGAAGAATCTGATCTTCTCCTTCTTCCTGAAGCAGTGTCATGTTTGTTCGCATCAAATATCCGTTCGCTGGTATTATGTCAATATTTCCATATGGTGTTGTTCGGATCAGGTCTGTTGTCGAATATGCGCCGCCTGCTGCCTGATGATTTTCAAGCAATTCTGACATTCCCTGTCCTTCAGGATCAAATCTGTCGTAAAGAAGTGATATGTTGCCCTGCTGATCCGCGTCACAGATCAGCACTTTCTTTCCTTTTTCTTCGCCCATTATGTAGGCGATAGCTGCTGCGGTCATTGTCTTTCCGATGCCGCCTTTTTGATTCATTACTGCTATTATTTTCATTGATGTGCTTTCCTCCTGTTTATTATTTTCATGTTCCTTCTTAACCTTCTCGCGTGTTCGTCCGTCACAATGTATTTGTCACAATCTTGAAGTCGCCTGTCTGTTCCTTTTCCGTCATAATGCTTGCAATAGTCACATGTGAAGCAAGGTTCTTTCATTTCTCCTGTGCATGTGTCTGGCGTTTCCACATTGTTTGCGCAGTGGCTACACACGCAACCGCCGCAAGGAAAAGCATATTGTTTTCTGACTTCTTCTTTTCGCTTCGGCTCTTTCGGTATGATCCCAAGTTCCTGCAATGTGATTTGATGTGCTTTTTTATCGTCTTGCATTTCTTTCCTTCTTGCTGTTCTCCCAGCTGATCACTGCTCCCCTTGCCCTGTCGTATAGGTCTGTGTCATTCGCTTCTTCAATCTTGATGATCTGTTGTCTGTCTGCTCCTTCGCCTTTATATATCTTTATCCAGCCGTCATCGTATATTGAAGTGTGGCTTGACATTCGCAGTCCGTACTTCCTTGCGATCGGTCTGTATATGTCATAAAACCGTCTGACTGCTGCCGCATATCCGTTCATGTCCTACACCTTCAGCGGTTTCACTTCGCCGTCTTTCCATACGCTGTTGTTCGGCTCTTTCATGCGTTCTGCTGTTTCCGTGACTGCGGTGTCTGAATCTGACACATGAATGTGTGTCTGTAAACGCTTCAAATTCAAGTATTTTTCAAGAACTTCAACCGCGTCCCTTGCCGTGTAGCATGTCGCGACATAGTGTCCTGCTGCTGCCATATCGGTCAAGAACTCTTTCTGTGACGGCTGGTGTCTGCCCTTGTCATACTTCATTTCGATGTACAGTCCGCAATATATTCCTTTTGGGTACGGAAGGCATAAGTCCGACACGCCTGACTTCACGCCCGTCTGCTTCAGCTTTACTGCTTCGGCTCTGTTCCTGCTGCCGCCGTTCGGGATATGATGCAGCCATTTCAGTTCAGGATATTTCTGCATCTGCCAAGAAGCCCAGCTGATGACATTGATCTGTTCGGTATCTTCCGAACGCATCGCATACTTCATATTCATCGCGCTTCCTCCATCTTCTTCATGTCCTGCATGACATCGCCAGTAAATCCCAGCTGCTTCATTTTCTTGAATGCGATCAGGTCTTTTATGCCTGACATCTTTATGATCCAGTCCTGAAGAAGCAATCCCGACTTTTTATACATATCCCTGACTTCTTCCCTGTGTGCTGCCAGCACATCCGCTGTGCGTGTGATGATGATTTTTCTTTCAATGCTGTTCGGTGCGATTCCTTTTCGGTTCAGTTCTTCTTCAATCACTTTCACTGCGTAGATTTCTGCGTTCGTGACTGCATCTTCCAAGCACAATCTTTTTTTGTTGTCCACTTTTATTCCTCCTTCGTGTCCTGTCTTTCTTTCTCTGCCTTCAGCTGTGCTGCTCTTTCCATGATCGCTGTGTTATAGCTGTATTTATACACACCATGATTCCACAAGTTTTCCTTTGCCCCTGCTGCTCCGTAGTTGTAGACCGCCAGAACGTAATATGGACGCACATCTTCTGGAACTTCCTGCAAACTGTCCTGAATCTCCTTCAGGTAATCAATGCCGACTGTCACATTCTGATATGGATTTGTCAGATCGGTGCAGTTCAGGCGTTGCATTCTTTCTTTGTGCCATTTCTGCGCTATCTGCATATATCCCCATGATGTGCCGCCATCGCCTGAAGCGTTCCAGTTGCATTCGCTTTCCTGTTCGATCAGTGCGAACACCATTTCATAGTCAACACCATAGTTCTGACAAACAATGTATGTGTATATCTGCGCCATTACTGGAAACTTGCCGCCTGCTGCCTTGCATTCGTCTGATATTTCGTGATAGCAGAATCCTTCCATGTCTTCGCCACTCCAATCCTGTGACATTGTATTGAATGGATATTCTTCATCTGCATCCAAGTCACTTTCTGTTTGTTCTTCTGCTTCGCTTTCCTGTTCTGTTGCCGTCTTTCCTTTTGCGCTGATCATGTCGCCGATCGCAAATCCCAGCATTACCGACACATATATCGTGATAAATGTGATCAGGATTGCTGCTGCCGTCTTCGGTTTGCGCTGAAGAAAGTTCTTTGCTGTCCTGATGAAGTTATGTACTGCATCGTGCAGCTGTCTTCTTCTTTGCCTTCTTCTTCGCTGTTTTCTGCTTAATCTTACTTGTTGCTTTGTCAATCTTTTCTCCTTCCTGTGGCTGTTTATACATCCTTGCGTATATATAAAATCTGCCATTCATGTTGTTATATCTGACTTCATACGATGTCAGCTTGTAGCCGTCTGCTGCATACCATTTCTTCAGCTTGTCTTCAAGATCGCATCGTCCTGTCACAACTTCGTCAATGTCCTTCTGCTTGAACTTATAGTGGTTTTTATGTACTTCTGTCTTTTTTAGTCCTTTGCTGGCTTTCCATGCTTTCTGATACTTCCCGACTGGCTTTGGCTCTTTTCCCTTCTTGTCAGGGTGCTTCTGCTTTGTGATGTAGTTCGCCATTCCTGACAGTCCGTTTTCGTCCTTCTGAAGTCTGCGCACCTGATTTCTGCGCCCCTTCTTCCACTTTTCTTCAACCGCTTCCAGTCCCATGTCGCCGTCACATACAAAATGATGATGCCAGCGTCCTTTGTCTGAACACTCTGTCACATACACATAGCGCAGCTTCGCCAGCCCCTTCTTTCTTCGCTCATAGTTCAATCGTCCTATGTACAGCGTCATGTCGTGTTGTGCTTCCTGCATGCTGTTCGGCATGTTGTCGTCTGTATATGTCAGTGTCCCCCAGATGTCATTGTCCGTGAAGTTCGCATTGATCGTCCGTTCACATTCCTTCCTGCTGTTCTTCTCATTCAGGTTTCTTTGCGCCTGCCTTTGCTTCTTCAGCTTTGCTTCGTCTGGTATCTGCTCTCTCTGTCCTCTTCTGAACTCTGGATATATTTCAACATCCATCTGCTCTGCTGCCTTTATCTCCTTAGTGGCATATATTGATCTGACTCTGCCTTCATTCAGCATCCTGCACATGTTGTCTTCTTCCAAGTCAGTCAACATCTTCTGGTATGCTGCTTCATAGTCATAATCTATATACACAGCCTTCTTCCTTCTCTTCATGTCCTTCTTTGCTCCTGTTATAGATATTTATATATTTCTTTGATTTGTTACTATCTATTACAAGGACGCGAAGCCTTTTGAAAGTCCCTGATTTATTGACTTTTTCGGAAGTCTGCTGTATAATTTTTTATAGATGTGCAGACCTTAAAAAGTCACAATCTGGATCGCCTTCGGAAGCCGCCAAGCTAGTCCGAAGGCTTTCTTTTTTGTCCTTCAAGATGCTTTCGCTGCCTTTGTCTTAATCTCCGACAGCTGCACCCTGATACCATCATTCCTGTTCGACAGGATCATTGCTATTGCTTCAAATATTCTTCTTGCGTCTGGTGTATTCATGCGTTTTCCTCCTTGTATCTGTTTTCCCAGAATGGACAGTCTTCTGTTTCTCCGAATCTCTCCGCTTCTTCCTCTGTCATTTCTTCTGCTTTGTCACAACCTCCGAACATTGTTGCTGTTGTGCTTCCGTATGGTACAGAATCCCAGCAAGCGTTCTTGCAGTCATAACATGTCTTTGTCGGTCGGCTCATGTTCTTCTCCTTCCTTGTGTTCTTCTTTTTCAGCCTGTCTAGTGGCACGATTGGGCAGTTTCCCATGACCTTTGTGTCGCATGTTCTTTCAGGTGTTGGGATCACTTCGCCTGTCAGGAAGCACATGCCGTCATATTGCATTTCTAAATCAGTCAGCCAGAATGGACATTTTGTGCATGTGTCGGGCATGTGTTCCGCAGCTACCATGAAGCCGTGTTCTTTGAATCCTGCTATCATTTCGCTTTCTCCTGTGCTATTTCATTGTTCTTTTCTTTCACATTCCTGCGCCCCTGAATATAACAACCATTGAAGGAAATGGGGCTGCTTGTTTACTGTTCCCGAACTTCAAACGCCCCTTCACGAATCTGATTTCTGATCGATGCTGAATGAAGTCGTGAAAATATCTTGTGTCTGTTCTCGCTGGTATCAGCATAACAACAATCGTGTTGTCTTTCGTTCCTTCTCTGTATGCCTTTTCAACCCAGTCTGTAATTGCTCTACCATACGGAGGATTGCAAAACACGCGATACCCCCCCCAGTCCTTTGAAAGACCATTGTCTTCCTTCGTGAAATACTTTTCACACTTGTGATTCTGTTCGTCAGCGCAAGGATCAAGGTTGAAATGAAATTCCTGATCAAGTTCTTTGAAGAAGTCGTCAGGTGTCGCCCACTGATCCGTCTTGCTGCTGTACATGACATCTATGTTCGCCATTGTGTTTCCTCCTATGCTGTTTCGTTCAATATAATTTTTCTGAAGATGCTTTCAAATATTGGAACTGCGATGCTGTTTCCTGCCTGCTTGTATAATGCTGTGTAGTATCGCCCAGCCCTTTTATGTACTGCTTTCGCTCTCTCGAAGTCTTCGTCTGTGTACCCTTGTAGCCGCCAGCATTCCAGTTCGGTCAAATATCTGAATCGACCGCCACCGCAATCAATGACTTGCGCTGGTGTTCTGTCCTGCCTTGTCGTGATTGTGAATGCGTAGTCTTTTATAACTGTTGCCCTTTTGATTCCTGTCTGTCCGATCACGTTTCTGACAGAAGGCTGTGTCACATCGTACACTTCAGGCACGCTGTCGTTGTCTTCAAGAAAGTCCCTGATGTCCTGCATTGGTGTTCTGATCAGGTCATCGAAGTTGAACTTTTCGCCTTTCAGACAGCTTATTGTGAAAACTCTTTCCCTTGCCTGCGGAAGTCCAAATTCTCGCGCATCCAGTACTTCATAATTGTTTGTATATCCCATCTGTTCAAGTTCTTTCTGATACCTGACAAAGTTCGCGATCATGTGCTTGCTTTTCACATTCTTCACGTTTTCCCAGATGATATATTGTGGCTTCCATTGCCCCATCTGTTCAATAATGTGAATTGTTTCCCACATCAAAGATGATCTTGTTTCGCTGCCTTCATCTGCTCCGCGCTGATGTCCAGCGATGCTGAAGTCCTGACAAGGGCTTCCGTGGATCAGAATGTCTGGCTTTAAGTTCCAGCCGACAACCGACTGTGTTTTATATGGCAATTCTTCAGAAAACATATTGTTGTATGATCTGACTGCTTTTTCATCTATTTCAACATAATCAATCGCCTTTGTCGGTATTCCCAGATTGCGCAAGGCACATCGTGGGCTTCCTATTCCTCCAAACAATTCCAGTATTTGCACTGGTTTTTCTTCTGTTGCTATCATCTTTTACCCCTCAATTCTCTGTGTCATGCTCTTGTCTTTCATTGCTGACATAGCCATCTGCATCCGCATCGCATCTTCGTCAGACATTTCAACATCGTCTTGTGGTCTTATTGTCATTTCTTCTTTGGTTGGGAAAATCTTGTGTTTCTGTACGAAGCACTTGAAGAAGAAGTCGTGTTCTTCTTTCCATGTTTCACAGTAAAATTCATATTCAATCCCGATCTGAATTGCCTGTGCTTTTGTACACTGTACGCCCTGAATGGTTTTCTTTCCTTTTCCTGATCTGTAGTGATACATCTGATTCAATCCGTCTTTTCCTAGCACTTTGTATATTGTCTGTTTCAGCAAGCGCAATTCAAAGTCGTTGTGATATTTCCATTCATGGTCTTCCAGCTTGTCATCTGACAGATCGCTTTCTTCAATGTTGTATTTTTTCATAAGCTGCTGCAATTTCTTCTGTGCGCCTTCTTTTTCTCCGCCCACTCCACGTTCCGCAAGTCTTTGCAGCTTCTTCATCAATTTGATTTTCTTTTCGTCAATCATCGTTCATTCTCCTTCACATACTGCTTTCGCAAAGTCCAAAATAATTTTTTCAGCATTCCCCCTTCTGGTCATGTATTATGCTGTGTCGTTTGTTTTCTCATTAAAAACATCCCTAAAACCTGTTGACCATCCATGTGTAATTCTGGCAGTACACACACGCCGCTATGTTTTCACAGTATTCATCCGACTGGCTTTCAGCTTGCCATCGTCAGGATGAAGGTTGCCGTCCTTCATCGACAGGGCTTGCGCCCTGTTTCGGCTTTATTTTTTCAGTCTTATCGTGCATTCCGTGAAATAATTTGCCTTTGGTATTTCTTTCGCTACCATGTGAACTTCATCAATTTCAGCCGCCCATCTTTCTGTTAATCTGTACTTCTTCCAGAACTCATTCGCTGTCATCGGTGTTTTTTCATCCGAAAAACATATTCTTCTGCTTCCTGTTATCGCTGCCATAAATTCATAAACTTTCATTCTTTGTCGTCCTCCTGTTCTGTTGAATATCTTGATATTTTCACAATCTTCTGTGTCGGTATGTCATCCATGTACATATATGCTTTGCAACCGAAGAAGGCTTCGTTGTGATCGTGTGCTTCCACAACCTTCCTTTCTTCCAGTTCAACTTCGAAGATCGTTCCTGTTTCATGTCCGCGGATCGCAACAAATCGCGCTGCTTCAAGTGGCTGTTTGCAAATGTACACGCCGCCGTCCATTCCTTTTCGGATCACTCCGTCCTGCATGATCTTTTCTGCGTTTTCGTGTGTTGTTGCGTGGAAGTATCTGCCGCGCTCCCCTTTTTCCCACAAGTCATATTTGCTCATAATCTCCATGTACTTCATATCAATCTTTGACTGATCCTGTGCGCACTCGATCAGATGCTTTCTTTCTGCTTCGTCCGTGACCTTTGCCAGTTCTTCTTCTGTGAATAAATTCTGTTTTGTGTTCATGTTGTACTTTCCTTTCATTTACTCCCCGACCATTCCTGATCGGGGACATCCTATGCCATTTTAGGCTGTTTTCACTGGTCTGTTTTCTCCTGCCGCCCACATCATCATCCCTTTGATGACCATTCTGTCGCTGTCAGACATCTGCTTCAGCAGCATAATAAATTCGCTGACATCTTCGGTCTGGCTGTTCAGGTTCTTCTTTTCGTTCGTAACTGCTGCCATGTTATTTCCTCCCTTCGTTCTGTGATGTTTATATGATCCCTTTGGTTCTTGCAAGGTTCATCGCGTTTTCAAGGTCTTTCAATGCGTGCATCTGAATGATGATGTCGTCCCATTCCTTCTGATATGCTTCGTCCTGTTCCTTTGTCCAGTTCCAGCAACCAGCCTGTCTGTCACAGTAATAGTTGTATTTCTGTCTTTCGTGAAGTTCTGCTGACTTTCTTTTGTCAGTCACATACTGAAGCAGCTTGTCGAAGTTGTTCTTGATCTCCGCTTCCTGATCCGCAATGTTGATCCTGATTGTTTCTGCTCCCATATTCAGTTCAAGTGCTGTGTTCAGGTCTGATATGTGGAAGCCTGTGTATTTATCATCTGTTGATGTTGTGTTGAATACTGGATAATCAGCGCGAAGGCTGTCGTTTTCGTCTTTCATGTAATCTGTCGGAAAAAGTTTGTCTGCAAGCTGCCATGCTCTTTCCCTTGTTGATACTGTTGCATTCATCCTGTTTGCTCCCTTCTGGTTTTTAATGTAAGAAACAGAAGTGCTGTGTCATCTCGCGCGATTGATTCTTCCGCTTAACATCTTCTTGTTTTAGGGGTAAAGTGTTGTTTGGCTCAACCTGTCCGCTTTCTTCAAATAGTGCGGTACACTGTGCTTTCTTGCCCTGATGTTCCTGCTTTCTTCAACTACTTTGACTGATCATGTTTATTCTGCACACGCTCTGTCTGTTATCCTACAGCCTGACCGCCATGTCACTTGCGTGCCGCCCTCTCGCTTCATCCGTGTCCTTCCTGCTTGCTTTTGTATCTTACAGACACATAATAGCATCTTCAAGACACTCTGTCAACTATTATTTGTGTCTTAATTCAACTTTTTTATTGACCTTCGCATTCTGACGTGCTATTCTACAATCAGAAAACAACTATCAAGAAAGGTGGAATGAATATGACACAAGGCGAACGTGTTAATCAGATTCGCAAAACACTAGACTTGACACTTGAAAAATTCGGGGAAAAGTTAGGTGTTCAAAAATCTTCTATTTCTAAAATAGAAAAGGATCGCGTTGCATTAAGTGATCAGATGGCGAAGTCAATCTGTCGCGAATACAATGTGAATTATGATTATTTAATGTATGGCGAAGGGGAAATGTTTGACGATCTTCCGCAGACAATCGTTGATGAATTGTGCGCGCAGTATGATTTGAACGATTTTGACAAGGCACTTGTTGAAATGTATGTGTCTTTACCAGCTGGAAGCCGTGAACGAATCAAAGAATATATGAAGCAGCTAGTCAAGAAGGTTGGCTGGGATAAAACTGAATAATAAAGGGGGATTTATAATGGGCTTATTTAATGGAGAATCTAAAGAAGAAAAAGCTGCAAGAAAACAGGCTGAAGCACAAGCAAAACTTGATCAGAAGAATCTTGCCATGCTTCGCAAGTATGGTCTTGAAGAATTGCAGAATCCGACTGACATTGCTTCTATCAGAAATATTATGACTGAATTGTCTGGTACTGGCTTGATGGAAATGGGGCTGACGTTTGGTGCTGGTTCTGATCGCGACATCTTGAAGAATCAAATGTACTACCAGCGTGCAATGATTGAACAAAATTTCATAATTATCCGACAGCTGGATCGCATCACAAAATTATTATCTGATAAGCCAGAATGACAAAAAGGAAGCAGTGACCTGACCAGTCCTACTTCCTTTTACTTTATCCGTGTATGTATACATACTTTATGTATTTATATATGCGCTTCAGCTGTGCATCCGACAACTTATTCAGAAGCGTGTTGATTCTCTTTCGGATCATCGGCTTCCCTCCCTTCTCTTGTCGGGATTGTATCATGGAAATTATTGGAATAAAAGACCGCTTCCAGTTATTTCCATATATCAGGAAATAAGCGTCAGAAGCATTGTCGGCGCACAGTTTATCATTTATATTCAGAATCAAACAGATCAGTGATCTTGACATCAAGCGCAGCTGCTATCGTTTCAAGCTGGCGCAGTGTTGGCGATGTGATGCCGTTTTCAATCGTGTTCAGCGTTGACTTGCTGATTCCTGTCAGGGCTTCCAGCTGCTTCAAAGTCAAGTGTCTGTCTGTTCGTGCCTGCCACGTTAGGATTTCCATTGCGTCATCCTCCTAGTTTTGATTATGTACACGCTTCAGGCACTCTATACAAATAAAAAAGGAAGCCGTGACCAGCGACTTCCCTTGCAAAATGTTAAACAAAATATATCGCGGAAGACCGCCCACGATGATATTATGTCCTTTTACATTCTATCATATCAAGCCTTCTTTCGCTACCAGAAAGAAGGTTTTTATATGTCTTTTTTTACTCCAAACCCACAACTTTTCGGGCTTCGTGTAGTTAAATATATCAGATGCAGCCACGATGATCAGGTGCTTCACGGCGATACACTTGAAGCACAAGATCTGATTCTTGAAGATTTCATCAAAGTGAATCGGATGATACTTGTTGACACATTCATTGATGAAGCCCTGACCGCAAGAAAGAAGTTCAACAAGCGAAAAGAGTTTGTCAGGCTTCTGGATGGTGTGAAGGCTCATGCTTTCGACCTGATAATATTTACCAAACTTGACCGATGGTTCAGGAATATCGGCGATTATCATAAAATTCAGGAAATACTTGAAGCTAATGGCGTACAGTGGAAGGCTGTCACAGAAAACTATGATACTACAACAACGAACGGAAGACTGCACATCAACATCCGTCTGTCTGTTGCACAGGATGAATGTGATCGTGATTCCGACCGAATCAAAGATGTGTTCGCTTATAAGCTGAAGAATAAAACCTATGTATCAGGCAGCCTTCCGCGCGGTCTGAAGCTGGATGCAGAAAAGCATGTCATCATTGATCCTGAATGGAACTGCTTTGCACTTGATATGTTTGACCGCTTTGAAGCTACATGCAGCAAGCGTGATACACAGCTTTTTCTTCAGGAAAAGTATAATATTCGTGTCTGCTATGATACAGTTGCGCGATACCTGAAGAATCCGCTTTTCAAAGGTCAGTATCGTGATGATCCTGACTTCTGTCCTGCGACAATCAGTCCTGAACGCTTTGAGCGCATCCAGAAACTTGCAATCAGGAATGTTCGGATCAGGCACACACAGCAATTCTATATTTTTTCAGGTCTTCTGATCTGTTCGTCCTGCAATCATTATATGTGCGGTACTGTCACATACAGAAGGATGGCTGACGGCTCTGAAAAGATGTACAAGAATTATCGTTGCAATTTCAAGGCGCAATCAAAGCTGTGTGATCGCGGCAAAACATATCGCGAAGCTGATCTTGAAGAATACATGCTTGCGCATATCCGTCCTGCTCTGTCTGATTATATCGCGAAGTATGAAGTGACTGCTGCCAGCACAGTTCAGAAGAATCCTGTCACAGAAATTGCAAAGATAGAACGCAAAATGAAGAAGCTGTATGATTTGTTTATGGATGACCTGATCGACAAGGAAGCGTACAGAAGTGAATATGACAAGTTCAAGGCACAGATCGAAGAACTTCAAAAGTGTTCGACTGCTGCACCTATGCGAAGCCTTGACAGTGTGAAGAAGCTGCTGTCGGAAGATTGGGAAGCCGTATATCATACGTTTTCGGATCAGGAAAAGAACACCTTCTGGAAGTCGTTTGTTGAATCAGTGCTGGTGTATGAGGATGGAAGCATGGACATTCGTTTTTTGTAGTCTTTGTCATACTAACTATGCACCGCCTGTTGGCTCATCAGCCAAAATTAATTCGGGATTTGTTATTATCGCACGTGCCACTGCTGCCCTTTGCTTCTGTCCTCCTGACACCTCGTATGGATATTTATTAAGCAGCTTTTCAATTTCAAGCAGCGAAGCTATAGGTGCAAGCCTTTTTTCCATATCCCTATAGTCCACACCTGACAGCACAAGCGGTAAAAAGATATTGTCCTTCAGTGAAAAATTGTCAAGCAGATTAAAATCCTGAAATACGAAGCCCAGATGCTCACGTCTAAAGGCAGATATCTCCTTTTCCTTCAATGAGACAAGATTCTTTCCATTTAAGAGTACCTCTCCCGCTGTCGGCTTATCAAGTGCCGCGAGAATATTTAAAAGTGTCGTCTTTCCTGAGCCGGACTCTCCCATGATTGCCACATACTCACCTTCCTCTACAGAGAAATTGATGTTTTTCAATGCCTGTACCTGATTTCCACCAAATCTGGTGGTATATATTTTTTTGAGGTTACTTACTTCTAAGATTGCCATTTCAATGCTCCTTTACGATGATTTCAAAATGTTATTTAAACTTCTATTTTTGTTACATTTATTTTAAATATGACGTCATAATCGGCTTCACAACTTACATTGTTGATGCTTCATGTAATTATAATAACAAAATGCCGGAATGTATGCTATCGAATCAGCTTACATTTCGACCTCGTATCTTACATTTTTGTAAGAAATTAATTTGTAGTTGACAAATAACCTCGCATGTATTATTGTATTATTCAAATAATACAATAGTACAAAGGCGGGTGAAATGATGGAATGGAATTTTAACAACGAAACGCCCATATACCTACAGATCATAGACCGGTTCAAGATGGATATTGCAAACGGCAGCCTAAAGCCAGGTAACAAAGTGCCATCCGTAAGAGAGCTGGCATTGTCAGCCGGTGTAAATCCAAACACCATGCAAAAGGCTCTATCTGAGCTTGAGCGTGACGGGTATCTGGAGTCGAGACGTACCTCAGGCAGATTTGTCGCAGACATGGGAAATCAGGCTGACTCACTAAAAAATGATCTGGCACATAAGCTGTGCAGTGAGTTTTGTGAAGGGATGTCAATGGTTGGTTTTACACCTGAACAGTCCCTGATGGTATATGAAAATTATCTTAAAAGTTTAAAAAAGGAGTGATGTAAATGGCAGAACGTATTGAAATCAAAAATCTAAGCAAAAACTATAAGAGCCATAAAGTTATCGAAAATATGAATGTGACTTTTCCCGGTGGAAAGATTATCGGCATCCTTGGTCCTAACGGCAGCGGTAAAAGTACACTGATAAAGATGCTTGCCGGAGTATTGCAGCCAAACAAGGGGCAGATACTGATAGACGGTGAGCCTGTCGGAGTAAAGAGCAAGGCTATGGTATCATATCTTCCTGAACGGACATATCTTAATCCGTCAAAAAAGGTGAGTGATATCATTGCATTTTTCAAGGATTTCTATGCTGATTTCTCACCTGAGCGTGCAAATACCATGCTTAAGAAATTCGGAATTGATCCACAGGCAAAGATCAAAAGTCTCTCAAAGGGTATGCGTGAAAAAGTACAGATTGTGCTTGTAATGAGCAGAAATGCAAAGCTTTATCTGCTCGATGAACCTATGGGCGGTGTTGATCCTGCCGCAAGAGACTATATTTTACGCACAATAATCGAAAACTATAATGAAGATTCAACAATTCTTATCACAACTCATCTAATAAGTGATATAGAAAAAGTGCTCGATGATGTGGTATTTATCAGAGATGGTGGTATTTTCCTAAACGATTCCGTAGACAATATCCGCACTAATTACAAGAAAAGTGTTGACGAGCTTTTCAGGGAGGTGTTCGCATGCTGTTAAAATTAATTAAATATGATTTCAGGGAACAATTCAAAGAACATATCGGACTTTATGCACTGGTGCTTGTGTCAGCCCTGACAGAAATAATTTTGGATAGCTTTGAATTTGATCTTGTATCAGTATTTTTCTGGGCACTGCATAGCCTATCAGTAATCGCCATGCTGATCTGCAGCTTTGTGATCATAGTTCTTTACTTCAGACGTAATCTGTTAAAAGACGAAGGCTACCTCATGAATACGCTGCCTGTCGAGCCATGGAAGCTGTATGTGTCAAAATTCCTGACAGCTTTTGTACTTTTTATACTCGATCTGATAGTTGCTGTTTTAACATTTTCTATAATAAACCAGGGCTTTGCATGGATTGGAGATATCATAAGAGGCATGTCTGATGAATTTGCCAATGCCGGATTTACAGCGAGTCCTGTTGTAATGTTTGGCAGTATTGCAATAATATCTCTGCTCTATATGATCTCTATGCTGTTTTTCAGCCTTACTACCGGCTACAGGGCAAATGGAAGCAAAGATGCTTACTCTGTACTTACTTTCATCATACTTTATGTGATCGGTCAGGTCGCAAATATTATAGTGATGATTTTTACATATTTTATTCCGCTGTCATCAAAGGGATCCATCACCTATATTTTAACGGTATTAAACCCACAGGAGATTACAGCTCTTATAAACAGAGTGGTCATCGGTGCACTTGCCGTATCGCTGATCCTCACTGTGGTGTATGTCGCAGGCTCGATATACAATATGACAAAGAAACTTAATCTGGAGTAGTAAAAAGAGGATTGGCACAGATGTGTTGATCCTCTTTTTTCTACAGATTTTTAATTACCTCGACTCTCTTTTTTCTTTGAATCCATTTTATTTATTTTTTCTTTATAAAATATATATGTCTTTTTGACTATCTTTTTTATATTTTCCCTATCCAAATCGTATTTTTTAACTTGACGAACGATAGGCTGGGAAATAATACAACGACTAATTTTGACTTGTATTCCTGCACTCTCTTTATGAAAAAAGCAGAATGAACTCACTTATCAATTTCATTCCGCTTTTCTCATTTCAATTTTCTGTTTATTTCTATTTTTTAAGCTTCTTTCGCAGCTTCTCTTTTTGCTTTATCTCTTGCTGTCAGTCTTTCTCTGACTGCTTCCATGTATCCCGGTTTATCCAGGTTATATATTGCCAGCGGGATGATACCCATAAAGAATACTAATCCCGGAAGCAGGTTGGCTGCCACATTGATACCAGTCTGAACATGAGGTGTGATTTCTCCGCCACCAACATATCCGAATGCTCCCATAACTACGAGGAACAGAGAGTTTGCGATTGCTGTTGCGATCTTGACCGTTGTTCCCTGGAAAGAGAATGCCATACCATCGTTGCGGTATCCGTATTTGTCATCGAAGTCATCGATTGCATCGATCATCATACCGGCTCCACATGGGCCTGCTACATAACCCAGACCATAGTAAATCAGTACAACAAAATCAAATACGATGTTTTCATAAGGTCCGAAGAACAGAATAATCAATGCAGTTCCCTGTATCACCATGGAAATGATTGCTGTTTTCTTCTTTCCGAATTTGTCGATAATCTTTGGTGTAAATGGCATAATCAATGTGCCAACGATCATCTGCATCATCATAAATACAGTAATAAATGTAAAGTTCTGTACACAGTGCATATAGAAGTAAACTGCCACTGAGATACGTCCCAGCATACCAAACATGTTAAAGAAGCAGTACATCATTGCACAAACAAGATTCTTATTTTTGAAAACCAGTTTCAGACCTTCACTGACTTTTCCCTGATCTTCTTTCTTTACTGTGATTCTTTCTTTTGACAGATACGCAACTGCCCAGAACATCGGTAATGCAATCAGCGCAAGTACGATTGCTGTTGAATGATATCCTGCAGCCTGATCTCCTTTTCCAAACCAGAGAACCAGTTTCAATACAAACAGGTTTAACACGATCTGTCCGATTGTCATACCCATCATCTGTGCTGCGTTCAGTTTATTTACTTCTTTTGGGTCACGAGTCATAACTACAGGCAATGCCAGATACGGAACGTTTGTCATTGTATAAGACATTCCCAAGCCAATGTAAGTAATGTAAGCATAAGCAAGTTTTGCAGGTCCTCCAAATCCCGGTACTGTAAATGTCAGTATCGTGAAGATTACAAGGAAAATCGCGCCTACAAAAATGTAAGGTCTGAAACGTCCCCATCTTGTGTGTGTACGCTCCATCAAAGTTCCCATCATCGGATCATTGATTCCATCCCATACTTTTGCGATCAGCATCAAAAGTGCAACTGCACCAACTCCGAGTCCGAATACATCTGTATAGAAAATAGACAGGTATGTACTTACCATTGTCCAAGACAGCTGAGATGCAAAGTTACCAAGTCCATATACAAAATAATGTTTTCCTGTCAATGGCGTCATGCCATATGCATTTAATTTTTGTTCTTTCATCTTGTTCCCCCAAATTTCTCATTACATATTTGCGATTGTCTCTTCAAAGTTCACGTATTTTTCCATCATCTTCGGCAATGTGTCTTTGTTTGCGACCAGCTTTGGCACACATACTTTGATCATGTTTTGTATTTCATTGTAATGCTCGTAGATTCCGATATTTGTATTTCTGGCACGTGCGATTTCCTTCTCTGACCATTCTACTTTTACCTTTTCTCCATCTACTTTCAAGTCACCCCAGATACCACAGATTGGACACTCTACATGTGTTGTTCCGTTCATGCTTAAGAGCGGATTGTGGCAGACAGGACATACGCCCTCTTCTCCTACCCATGTATCTACTTCGTCATATGGTTTTCCAAGTGACTCTGCAACTGCTTTTCCGAGTTCTGCACATTTTGACATCAATGCCGGATCAAATAACGGATGACCTGTTCTTCCCTGATCATAAGCATCTACGTGACCTACACATTTCATGCAGAATGAGAAACTGAACAGATCTAACATCGGCAATCCGAGAGATACCCAGTTGTGTGTCTCAGCTCCGCCGACGGAAATGAATCCCGTGTAACGGTCTTTGAAATATCTTGGGTCAAGCTCCGGCTTTCCTTCTGCCTTTCGTTTCTTGTTTTCTTCGATCAAAGCAGCTCTGTCATGAGATGGTCCGAAACGGTCTACAAAATTCTTAAACTGTCCTACGATACCAACTGCGTAAACAGGTGCTCCGATGATGATTCCGTCTGCTTCCAGACATGCTTCTTCCAGAATATGGTAATCATCTTTCATACAGCAGTGAATCTCTGTCTCGCCCTTGTCACGCATACGGCTGCAGTAATCGCAGGCACGGCAGTGGCCGATATCCATGCGGACGGTATTGATAAACTGTACTTCTGCACCTGCTGCCTTTGCTGCAAACAATGCTTCCTTTACCATTACATCACTTCGCTGGTTCCTTCTTCCGAAGGAAATTCCTAATACTTTCATGTTTTACCTCCATCGATTTGTTATGTACACAGTTTATCTTTTTTTTAGATTTCCCGCTTTTCTCTGCAATGCCTGTTTGGCAGAAAATAATTGCTGTATTTTTCCTTGCCGTGCAAAGAAAAACAAAAAATATGACATATTTTTTGTCCTGTTTTATTTATTTGATTTCACATGGGTTTTTCTTGCAAAAAAAAAAGGAATTGTTTCCAGAAAATTCTGTATCACAATTCCTTTTTCTTTTCCTTATTTTAAACTATATCGATACTGGATATCCAGCAATCTGATTTCCTGTGCCATCAACACATTTTCCAATTCCAACACCCCGCCCTCCACATGGACATTTTTCATTTCCATTCTCGGGATTGCACTTTTTTCCAGATACTGCATCTCATCTCTTGCCAGATTCTTGCTGTACTGCAGTCTCTTCCATATATCCTGCGCACTTCCGTTTTCTTTGTTCACCATGTGAATCTTCACAAGGTAATCTCCATCCTTCACATTTTCCAGACGGAACTGTAGCTTCAGAGATTCATCGTTTTCCATATAGTTATCAATTGTTTCTACTGTAATCTTTTCTTCCTCAGAAAATACATACTGAGCCGATAATTTCTTAAAGTTGTGACAGGCGATTACGTACCTGTCTCTTCCATTGGTTGTAATAATGGAATTCTCATCTTTCTTGATGACATTCGGCAAAAGCCGGTTCATAAATACATATGCATAAAAAGATGGTTTCCGGATTCCGTCACGGGAGATCATTCCGGAATCTCCGTTCAGAACGTTATCCGCATCATAATAATCAGAATAACTGTCCAACGCATGCCAGTATGCCATCAAATCGACTTCTCCGTTCATATCAATACAGTTTTTGAGAACATATGCGCCCTGATTGCAGCTGTCATTCAATACATTTCGGTTGGAAATTGTGAAGTTCCATTCACTTATATGTAACTCCGGAACCTGAAATCCGGTCTCTTTTATTACTTCTCTCAATATCTCTGTCTGGTTTCTCATATAATCGATGTCAATTGATTTTCTTCCATATCGCTTGTCATTATCATCAATTGCCACATACTGATATGAATATACCGACAGAAAATCCGGCATTAGATTCTTCTTTTTCCATATCGGAAGAATGCTACGGCATCCCAATGTTCCATATCCAAGAATAAAACCGGCTCCTCCGACCTTGATTGCCGGGGAGATTCCTTTTAGAATCCGATAAATTGTTGCAAAATACTGATAATACAGGCCTTCTTCCTCGGTCATGCCAGTACTTTCTGTAGCACCTGTATTAGAGAAGTTATAATATTCAAAATACCATGTTTCAATCTCATCAATTCCATAACGATTCACCAGATGCGTACAGAATTCCCGGAAAATATATTCATATACCTGCACCTCATAGTTTTCTATCTCTTCATTCTCTTTGAGGAATTTTTCTGCCGAATAGTTCAGCAATACTTCTTTATGCCCCAGTTCCAGATACGGTTTCATATGGTTCTCTAAAAGGAAGTCCAGTATCTGATCGATTTTACGGAAATTACATCCTTTTTTTCCGTTATAACATTCTTCTCTGGAAAAGATATTCCACATTCTTGCATATTTAATGTCCGCTGCCTTTTGAAGGTCTCTCAGCTGGCTCTGTACATTCGACTGCAGAACGGTATAAGCATCTCCGACACAGATTGCTTTATGACAGTCTGTCAACAACTTTCCTGTCTGCTGCACATCCACCGTACATACTTTCTGATTCTTTACGACCGGCTCATTGTGCTGTTCCTTGAAAATCAGATACTTTTTGATACGCCCGGATTCTTCCTCTGACAATCCATGCTCCGGATTCTCCGGCTCCTGCTGTTCCCTCATTTTCCTTCGGTATTCACTCGGCGCCTCTCCGTAGATATCCCGGAACGCTTTTGTAAATGCAGCGGAAGTCGGGAATCCATTATCCAAAGCAATGTGAGTCATATTTTTCTTTGTGTACAGCAATTCATCCACCGCATGGAACAACCGGACATTATTCAGATATTCCATGAATGTCAATCCCAGATGTTTTTTCACATATTTTGACAAATAGGCATTCGACAGGTACAACTGATCTGACAGATTATTCAAACTGATCTGACTTTGATAATTTGCCTGGATATAATTCTGGATCCGGCGTACGCGCTGACGATCCTGTGAATCATCCATATTCAGCCTTGTATCATCTGCTTTTACGAGGAAATTACTCGTAAGGATATGTGCCGCCTGAAAATATAACGCCTGCAGATCCAATGCGCTTTTTTCATCCTTCTCAAAATATCTACTCAGAATATGATCAAAGACTTCCCGAAGGTCTGCATATGCCGCATTTTTGTCCGCAACGGAATTACACCAGAACAAAAGCTGCATGGACTCCATATATTCTGCCAGCAGATGAAAGTCAATCTCGAATCTTGCCCCAAGCAATTCCTCATTTCCATTCATTGTATGGCGCTTATTTGCATTAATTAGAATGATATCCCCTTGTTTCATCAGAAAAGTGGTTTCGTCAATTTGCACCTTCAGCTCCCCGGTAAGTACGTAAAATACTTCCGGATTCTGATGATAATGCGTGGACACCTCCGCATTTGTAATAAAATGAAACTGTATTAATTTCCTATCGTTTTCCATGATTTCAACACCCCAACACAACTTTATTTTCCATTTTATCTGCTACTAAGTATACCGAAATATCACACAAAAAGAAAGCTCAAAAGCTGATGAATTTTTCCACACCAGCTTTTTTGCTCTATCGACACTTTTTATTGAATTCTAAATCTGCATTGCTGTAAAATATGCCTGATTTACAGCATGATAGATCAGGCCGACTTGCTTGCAGTCCCCTATGATATAAGATTCATCCACTGTTTCACAAAACTCGTCTACTTCTGCATCTGGATCAAATGTGTTCACATACTCCTTGTTCACTTCCGTGTTTAAAATTACTTTCACATCGTATCTGAGCATGATGAAATCTATTTAAGTTCCACTGTCCAGCTACCGTCTCCCGATACTTCCGAGACTTTTGTCTTATTTTGCTGTGGCTATCTGCTATTTTTTGCATAGCAAGGGGGCAGCCCTCTCCGAAGAAGGGACTGACCCCCTTGCATTTTATCTCTCATTTCTTGAGATATTTACTCTCAGGCGATTCCACAATATTCGGACATTCCAGATTTTCTCTCCACATTACCGGTGCAGCCCATCGAACTGCATTTTCAATCACCTTCAACACATAAGGATTGTGGTAAGACGGATTTGTCTCATGTCCCGGCTGAAAATAGAAGATTTTTCCATAACCGCGCTGCCATGTACAACCGCTTCGGAACACTTCGCCACCTCGATACCAACTCAAAAATACGACATCGTCCGGCTTTGGAATATCAAAAAATTCCCCATACATTTCTTCTTCCTCAAGTTCAAAACTTTCGGGTATTCCCTGTGCAATCGGATGTGTTGGATTTGTATTCCATACTCGGCAAAAATCGCCCTCTCGCCATTTCAAACTACCAGAAGTTCCAAGCAGGGCTTTCATCGGTTTACTTGGGTGCGCAGAATGAAGCGGGATGAATCCCATTCCCTTCAACACACGGTCTTTTATCTTTTCCACCAAACAATCCGGTATACGGTCATGAGCCACATGAGCCCACCAGATTAACACATCTGTATGATTTAATAAATTATCTGGAAGGCCATACTCCGGCATGTTCATTCTCACACTTGTTACTTGCATATCTTCACACGATTCCAAATGCTCTGCCACAGTTCCCATGACACCTTTTGGATAGACTTCTTTTATCTTTGCTGCAACATCTGCCACACGCTTTTTCAATCTAGCCTTCTCTTCTACAGACATGTCTTTTGGGAGGAATTCCTCATTAAATTCGCCTGCTTCCTGTACATATTCATACCATACTGTTACCCTAATCATTTTACAATTCCTCTTTTTGAATCATTATCCTTTTAACTTCTTAGTTCTATCGCTTCTTAAATCTTCCTACTTTCGTTAATCGGTTCGGAAGCTTCGGCACTTTGCCGGATGTTTTTATAATCGCTTCTACTTCACAGACACCCATACATTTTCCACAACCATCACAATCGAATTCGTCAATCATATGAATATAACCGGATTTTCCTTCGATGCAGTCTTTCGGACAAACATCCATACATTCTCCACAGCCGTCGCATAACTTCGGATCAATGTAGATGGTTTCCGTTGAGAAACATACACCTGCAGGACAGTTTTTCTTCTTGATATGTGCCTCATACTCTCCTGCAAATTTTTCGACTGCAGTGAGTGCGATTCTGGAAGAATTCTGTCCCATAGAACATGGTGTGGAATATGTCATTGCCTCACCGATTTCTTTTGTCATATCGATAAATTCTGCCTTGCCTTTTCCATCTTTTACTTCTTTTTGCATATACTGCAGTTGCAACAGACCTTCCCGACAGAACACACATTTTCCGCAGCTCTGTTTTCTGGATGCAGTCAGTCTCTTTTCTGTCTCAGTTACGATACAGTCTTTTTCAGACAGGACGCGGATCACTCCGTTTTCTGCACTTGCCACCGTCAGTTCTTCTGCCTCTTCTGCTGTATAATATTCATACCCAATCTGTAATGCCTTTGCGCTGTTGAGATCAGTTAATTCAGCAATTTCTGTATTGCATGCAACTTTTTTCAGTGCTGTTCCATTGATTGACACATAACTTCCCGCTTCATAAGAATCTGCAGGTTCTGAAAATGCCTCTGCAAGATTTGTAACTGTTACAATGTGCACCAATGCACATCCTTCATTTGCTCGGACATCCACAAGATCTGCTGCCAGTTTTACACCGTATTTCTCCGCTGCTGTCTTCACTGCTTCTGATTCAATCAGTTCTGCCGCGTACTCCGGTACATATAGTATCTTGTTCTCTGTCTCAATTGCGTAGGCTGCAATAGCAATTCCTTCCATTACATTTTCCGGTTCTGCTTTTAACAGCTCGAGGAGTACACCATCGATATCAGCATTGTTCAATGCACATACGATACCACTTTCTTTTCCTTCTTCTTTGCTTTCTGCAACTGCTGCTTCCAGACGCTCTGACAATTTCTGAGCACAGAGTCCGTATTCCTGAATATCAAGAGCCGCAATCTTCTCTAATACTTGTTCATTGCTTAATTTTTTTGCATTCTCTAAAGCACTCATCTTACTCTGCCTCCTTTTGTTCTACAAAATCGCCCCACAGACTTGGTCTGGAGATCTGTAATCTCAGATCACACTGCAGACAACGTCCGGCTTCTGCACAGATATCTGAATCACAGATACCGTGATCAAACAGGTTAAAGTTACCGGAACGTTTCTCCGGTGCATCCACCTGCGTATGTTTTCTTTCCTGATATCCGAATCCCGGACACTGTCCGATATATGGGTCTGCTTTCTGTACCGGTGCAAGTACTTCGGAAATATCTCCGTCTCCACCCAGATATTTATCAATCTGGCTTGCTGCCTGACGTCCGGATTCGATTGCCATGATCACTGATTTTGTGCCATAAATTGCATCTCCTGCAGCAAAGATTCCTTCTACGGAAGTTGTCTTGTCATTGTCCATATTCTTAACAACAATGCTGTTTCCTCTTCCCAGTTCCAATCCGGCTTCTTCTGTGATATCAGGTCTCTGTCCAACTGCAAAGATTACTGTATCTGCATCGATATGATGCTCGGATCCTTCTTCTTTCTCAATGATTGCGCGACGGTTTTCATCAAATGTAAAGGATTTTACATTCATGAAATCGACACCTGTCACTGCATCTGTACCTGTAATCCGCTCAAATGTCTGTGCAGGATGTACAAAGATTCCTTCTTCCTGTGCCTGTGTGATTTCTTCCTCATCCGCTGTCATTGCATCTCTTGCCTCCAGACAAGCCAGATGGATTTCTTCTGCTCCGAGACGTTTTGCTGTTCTTGCACAGTCAAATGCAACGTTTCCGCCACCAAGAACGATGATTCTCTTGCCGATGCCGGTTTCATTTCCCATACTTGCATTTCTCAGGAAATCTGCATTTAAGATAGTTCCCGGAAGCTCACTTCCTTCCATCGGAAGGCGTACTCCTTTATGTCCACCGATCGTCATAAGCACTGCATCATATTCATTCAGCAATTCTGCCGGTTTCTCTACCTTTGTATTCACTTCAATCTTAACGCCCTGCTCTACGATTACATCCGCCTCGTCTGCAATGATTTCTCTTGGCAGACGATAAGAAGGAATTCCGTAAGCCATCATACCGCCGACTGTCGGAAGTGCTTCTTTCAAAGTCACATCATGTCCCTGTTTTCTCAGATAATACGCTGCTGTCAGACCAGCCGGTCCTCCACCTACGACACAGACTTTCTTTCCTGTATCTGCCAGCTGTTTTCCTTTTCCCTTCCAGTAAGAGCCTGTATCATGATCCGCTGCATAACGTTTGATATCACGGATGGACATTGCCTCATTGACTTCTTTTCTCTTACATTCCAGTTCACACACATGGGTACAGATATAACCAAGAGCCTTCGGGAATGGTACTTTCTCACGAATGACAGCTACTGCTTCATCATACTCCTCGTTTTTCACGTGACGGATATAGCGAGGAATATCTGTATGTGCCGGACAAGCATGACGACAAGGTACGATTGCATCTTCTCTCTTCACTTCGGAATTCATCAGCTTATCGCGGATTGTTCCGGTCGGACAAACTTCTGCACATGCTCCGCAGAAACGACAATCTGCATCTTTCAATAACTTGTTATGTACGGTTCCGACGTAAGTCTCCATATCTTTCTTCTGATACTGAAGCACTTTTACTCCACGCAGCTCGTTACATGCACGTACACATCTTCCGCAGAGAACACAACGGTTCATATCGTGAAGAATCAGTGGATTATCCTCCTGTGGACGGAATCCCTTTGTACGCATTTTCAGACGTCCTGTCTTCGGTCCGATGTACTGTATCAACATCTGCAATTCACAGTTTCCGTACTTCGGACATGTAGAACAATCTTCCGGATGTCCGGTCAGAAGCAGCTCCAGAGCCAGCATTCTCAGACGCTCCAGCTCCGCTGTCTTTGTTTTGATCACCATTCCGTCTTTTGCCTTCAATGTACAGGAAGTCGTTACTCCCTCCTGTCCTTCCACTTCTACCACACACATACGACAGGAGCCCAGTGGGCTTAAGTCCTTGTGATGGCAGAGATGTGGGATGTAAATTCCATTTTCCAACGCACAATCCAGCACGTTCTTATTCTCTGGAACGTCCAGTTTGATTCCGTCTATTGTAATGACTGCCATTTCTATTTTCCTCCTTAAAAATATGATTTAAAACAATAATCTCACACATCCGTACATTCCGGCATCATTGCCTAATGTAGCAAGTGAAATCTCTGTTTCAGCACATGCATGAAATGCCTTTGCAGCATAATGTTCTTTGATTCCGTCAACTAGGATTGCTCCTGCACACGAAACACCTCCACCGATTACGAAGATCTCCGGATCTGCAACTGCCGCGATATTCGCCATTGCTGTTCCCAGCATATTACAGAGAACATCTACCAACTCTGATGCAACAGCATCTCCTGCTTTTGCCTCGTCAAACACGTCCTTCGCTGTCAGTTCTTCATACGATGTAAGTGTAGTCTCCCTCGTCTCCTCTTCCAGCTTCTGTTTTGCCATACGCACGATTCCGGTTGCAGATGCATACTGCTCCAGACATCCGTGTCCGCCACATCCGCAGGTTGCTGTCTCGCCATCACGCATTTTAATATGTCCGATCTCACCGCCTGCACCGTGGGAACCTGCTACAATTTTACCATTGATGATAATTCCACCACCGACTCCGGTTCCAAGTGTGATCATTACGACATTATCATGACCTTTTCCGCCGCCCTGCCACATTTCTCCAAGTGCAGCCACATTGGCATCATTTCCTACTTTTACGAAAATTCCTGTTTTCTCACTTAATTCTTTCTCTACATTCAGGACATCCCAGCCAAGATTTACACATTTAAATACAGTTCCGTCAGGTCCTACAGGTCCAGGAACTCCAAGTCCGATTCCCTGTACTTCTTCTTTGCTGATATTTTTTTCATCCAGCTTGCCGAGAACTGCAGCGGCAACATCATCTAAAATTGCTGCTCCGTGATTCTCTGTATTTGTTTTGATTTCCCACTTTTCCAAAATAGTTCCGTTCATGTCAAACAGACCGATTTTGCAAGTAGTTCCTCCGATATCTACTCCAAAGCCATATTGCTTCATTGATTTTTCTCCTTCATTTTTCTTCCTGATATTGTTACAACAATTCCAAACATGAGCATTCCGACAAATGCGATTGTAAATTGATTTACCGGATGATTACCCCCCAGCACATATGTTGCAACATTTCCTAATACAATCGGTGCTACCAGGCCACCAATGCCGCCGATGATCGAAAACATTCCGCTCGCCTTTGCCACTGCTTCTTTTTCTACCGAAACGGAAATCAAATAAGAAGTCATCGCCATAAAGCAGCTTAGCGACACACCGCACAGTGCACTTGCTACATACACTCCAGCCATTCCCGGAACAAACAGAATCACGCCGTATCCTGCTGCCGCAGCCAGAATCGAAAATGCAAGGGTGTACTCCTTCAGCACTCCGGAAATCTTGCCGAAGAACATTCCGACCAACAAAGCAAACGCAGAGTTTACTGCTGTCACAACCCCCGTCACAGACGGATTATCTGTGATATTTTGCAAAATATAAATTCCAATATTCGTGTTATACGCATTAATAAATAATGTATGTACAAATGATGCAAGCGAAATCACATATACCATCTTGTTCAGCTTCATATCTGATGAAGTCTCGTCCATGACAGGCGGTGTCTCGATCAACACGATTTTGATGCCGGCTGCTGCCAAAAACGCAATCAAATAAACAAGATAAAAACTGCGGTATCCGATTCCTGCCAATATTCCGCCGATCAGATTCCCAATCATTGTTCCAATTCCCATTCCGACTACATGTAACCCCATATAGGATGCTCTTTCCTCTGGCGGGAAAAATTCTGTAATGATTGCTGTGTTCATCGGACCGACGATACCGAATCCAAATCCAATCAACAATCGGGTCATTACAAGGATCAAAAAATTTTCTAAAAAGAACGGAAGCATACCACAGATTCCAATAACAATCAATCCGGTAATGACGATTTTCTTCTTACTGATTCTTGTTGTCAGCCATCCCACGAGGAGAGATCCCACGATCAACATCAAATATGGCATCGTCTGCAGCTGCTGTACCATTCCTGTTCCATATTGCTGGTATTTTTCATTTAAAATTCCAAGAATCGGAAGAACTCCGGTAATATTCAGTCCAAAGGCGAATGCTGTAATAAACACACTGACTGCAATTCTATTTTTTGTTTTCATATCTGTCCTTTCTCTCTTTTCACTTAGATTTATTCACACGGCTGCAGCACATCCCAGTGTTCTGCAATCATCATCTCCCTATCTAATAATTTTGTAATAATTGGCTTTTCGTTCTATCGGCTCCGGAAATCCATTTGCAGGATAGCCTAGAATACAAGAACCCACTCCGATATATTCTCCTTCATAGCCTGCTTCTTTTAACAATTCTTTTCCTAATTCTGTCTCAAATGTCTCCCTGATCCGGTTGATCCATCTGGAACCAAGACCTAACGCATATGCTGCGTTAAACATGTTACCCAAGCAAAGACTTCCGTCTTCTACCGGATTACCGACTCCCTTTTCTGCCAATACAAGAATAATAGTCGGTGCTCCGTAAAACACATCAAATCCTTCCGGTGCTCCGGCAATCTCAGCATTCAGCTTACATAGTTTTTTAATCCATTCCGGATTCTGTACTGCAATAAAGACCGGTGACTGCTTGTTTCCACCAGACGGTGCGTTCATTCCCGCATTCAGTACGGCCATCAGTTCCTCATCTGTAATCTGCTCCGGTTTATATTCCTTCACACTTCTGCGGTTCTGAATATCAATTACTGTATCTTTCATAGTTTTCACCTTTCTTCAAATAAGAGCGGAGTTTCTTATCCACTCCGCTCCATTCGATTCTGTCATTTTTTCATTACAACTCAGTCTTTGCTGATCTGCACTACTACATTTCTGCTAATAAAGATTAATCTTCATCCTCTACATATTCTGCAGCGCTCATACCAGCAATACGTCCTGTATTCACTGCAAATCCCATGGAGTTACCCGGAAGCAGGAACATATAACTGTCATCGTAAATATTACATGCATCAGCACCTGCTGCATAAAGTCCAGGTACCGGCTCAAACTCTTTATCGCATGCTTCACAATTCTCATTGATACGGATACCACCAACTGTTCCATATCCACCCGGACGGATACGTGCGCCATAGAACGGTGCTTTTGTAATTGGTCTTAAATATCTCTTGTCTTTGAAGAATTCTTCATCTACACTGTCACAGAAGTCATTATACTCTTCCACTGTATCTACCAGATTATCTACATCGATACCAGCCTTCTCTGCAAGTTCTTCAATGCTGTCTGCGATATACAGACCTTCATTTCCGTTCTCTTTTGCCATTTTGATTGCATCTGCAAAATCAGAAACATCTGGATTTGGGCGAACCATCGATACGTTATCCACACCATTTCTCATGTAATATTTTGCGATAGAAGAATCTACAATGCTGATACATACACGACCTTTCTGATGAGAAACAACATTAGAAAGATATGTAGCGTTCTGCATATGATCCTCGTTCATTACACGTTTTCCCTGCAGGTTTACAAGCAGGTTCGGCTGTCCCATGATATTTCCTACACTTCCCGGAAGATCATCTACACCTTCAATCGCTGCTGCCTGTTCAATTCTTACCGGAAGCTTGTCAGCTCCAGTCTCCCATGCCATTCTCAGACCGTCGCCCATAATACCAGGAATTGCAAAGTTGAACATATCCTCTCCATGTTTATATCCTGTCTCATCCTTGATCAGTTTCGGATTACATCCGGCTCCACCTGTACAGATAATTGCTGCTTTACATGTGATTTCGATTTCATTTCCATCTTTATCTGTTGCAAGAACTCCTGCCACTTTTCCATCTTCCATTACGATTTTCTTTGCAGGTGTCTCCAGCAATACTTTCACGCCAAGTTCCTGGGCTCTGGAATACAAAGCTTTGTTCATGAATGATGCAGCTCTTGGTCCGATTCCCTGATCTGTTTTTACGATATGCCATGTCGGTTCTGATTTTGGGAAGTAGCGGTATGCGCCTTCGAACTCAACTCCCATGTCCTCCAGCCACTCGATTGTCTCTCCTGACTGCTCGAAATAACGTTTTACAAGACGTGCATCTACGTTGTAATGTGTATATTCCATAAACATGTTAAATGCTTTTTCTACTGTGATATCTTCCATCTGCTTTTTCTGGTATTTTGTACCGATTCCAAGCGGTCCCATTCCCATGTTTGCTGCACCGCCGACTGCAGCTGCTTTCTCAAGAACGATAACCTCTGCTCCGTCCTCTGCTGCCTGAACAGCAGCGGATAATCCAGAAGGACCTGCTGCAATAACAACAACCTGTGTTTCATAATTTGCCATGATCTTTACCTCACTTTTCGAACTTGTTATTTTTTAACTTGTACTCATTTTATTATATTTGCCAAGTTTCATATACCATGTTTTAAACCTAAATCACTTGTATTTTTGTCCTGAAAAACCTGTTTTTTGAATGGAGAACAAAAAAACATATATCATTTTTGCTCTTTGAGAATAAACAAAAACAGGCAAGTCACAACCATCAATGTAACTTGAAAACGCCCGCAGAATGACTACAAAATCTTTGACTTAAATCTTTGATTTCATAATCCCCATGCGGACGTCTCAAAAGACAGTTAACAACTCATTTTTTACTCTTCAAATGCGATTGCTTTTCCGGTCTTAGCAGACTCTCTGACTGCATCCATTACACAAAGAACACGTCTCACCTGCTCCGGTTTAATAATAATATCTTCTTCTCCGTTAAATGCTTTCAGGAAATGTTCAAAGTAATTTCTGTGATCCACATTTACTTCCGGCAATGGCTCTTCAGACAACAGTCCCGGCTCTGGAGGTCCAAAGCTTCTTGTAGGACCTGCTGCAGTCATCGTAATCTTTCCAGGAACATTTTCCAACAGATGCGCTGTGCGGACAATCTTGCCTTCTCCTGCGAATCCATCAATCAATGCAGAACCTTTATTTCCACCAATGAACCATGCACGCTTTGGTGTCAGGTAATATGTTCCAAGCTCAATCTCTGCTGTCACACCGTTTTCAAACTTCATGATTATCTTGAAGTAATCATCTACATTTTCATTGATGACATTCTGAACATCTGCATAGAGAGATACGATTTTGGATTTCACCATATCCAGCATCTGATCGATCAAATGTACACCCCAGTCATAGAGCATTCCTCCACCCATCTCCGGGTAGATATGCCAGTCATGCATATTTCCGTTTACTCCGTAAAGCTGGGATTTGATGATGTACATATCTCCTACCATTGATTTGTCGTAAACTTCTTTCATAATACGGTAGTCTTTGTCCCATCTTCTCTGCTGGTGAACCGTAAAGATCACACCATTCTCCTCACATGCAGCAACCATCTCATCATATTCCGCAACACTCATTGCTGCCGGTTTCTCACAGATTACATGTTTTTTTGCTGCTGCGGCCTTTTTAACCATCTCCGGATGACTTGGGTTCGGAGTCGATACCATTACTACATTGATATCTGCATTTGCAAGCATTTCATCAATATTTGCATAAGTCTCCACTCCTTCCGGAGCATCTTTTAACTGTTCCGGATTGGTATCTGCAACTGCTACAAGGTCAATATCATCAAATGTTGCCATCATATCAGCATCGCAGTGTCCCATGAAACCAAATCCGACAATACCTAATTTAATTTTTTCCATATTATCCACCTTCTCTTCAAAGGGGGTCAGCCCCCTTTGCCCTTCGTTTTCGGAATATTTTGAATTTAACCCTCGATTGCTCTTCTCATTGCTTCCTGATGACGGCGTACCTGCTCAATACTGTCTACTTCCATATCCGCACGCAGATGCTCTCCGCCTTCATACTCTGAACTTAAATAACCTTTATATCCTGCCTTCTTAAATGCCTCAACAACTTCTGGAATTGCAACTGCTGTCTCTACATAGTCTTCACTTACGTTGTAGAATTTTGCATGTGTATGGAAAATATAATCGATGTTATCTATAATATCCTGTGGCTCTGACCAGGAATATGTGAATGAAGATCCTGCATATTCCATATCAGCCGGGCCGCCGCCTGCTGCCTGTACAGCATCCATCATTTCTTTCATTCCGTTTTGCATACGGTATTCCATATTTGCTTTTCCAAGATCCAGATCATATTTAATCTTTGTAAATCCTTTTGCGATTCTCTGTGCATATGCATCATCGACAATCTTGATACATTCTTCTGATGCACCGTGTCTTCTCGCTTTATCTCTTACCACATCCGGAATGTTCTTACAGAAGATTCCCATGTCAGGAATGAATCCGAAGTATTTTGTTCCGGTGCGGTGAATCATCTCCATATATCCATCTGCCCAACCTGAATTCAAAGAGAACGGAGCATGTACTTCCAGACCGATCTTTACATTCATCTGTTCTGCATACTCAAGGCTGCCCTCTATGACGTCCATTGGTGTTGAAACAAGTGTACGGAGGTTCTTAAATCCAAGCAATGATGCCAGACGGATATCACGTTTCATCATGTTAATCTGCTCACTCAGAGTTAACATACGGTTGTCGTAAATGTGGTTCTCCAAAAATGCGTCATAACAAGATGGCTCAAGATTATATTTCTTCATCCATCCAAACCACTGATCACGGAATTCTTCTGTCTCGATCGGCAACGGGAATCTACGGATCATCTGCTCAGCAAGAAGCTCAACTCCTGTTGCGCCTGTCTTCGCAGTCTCTCTCAAACAACCTTCCAAATCTAATTTTTTATCATAATACTCATCCTGATAACTGTACAGGGAAACACTTCTTTTAATATCGTAACTCATGCTTCGTTCCTCCTTATTCAATCACAAAATCTGTCTCACATACCGCTTCAATCTGAAATGGCATGTAAGAAGGGTCAATAATCTGTACTGCTTTAATGTGATGGTTTCCTTTTGCAAGTCCGCCTTCTTTCATTACAGAAACTGTTGCATAATCACCGAATTCCCAACGATAATCAGAATCGATCACCGTACGCATCTCTTCCAGTGTAAATGTTTCTCCGTTTACAGTGAAACGTACATTTTCTCTTTCGATATCTTCACCATCAATATTTACTTTGATATCTCTCACAATAGAAAGTGTGATTCCACGATAATACTGTGCTTTGAACTGAAATTCAAAGCCTGTAAGACTTCCATCTTTTTCAATATTTTTAAATCCTTCCGGATTGTATATTTGTCTGCCAGCCATTTTTTTCCTCCTATTTCAACCTTGACTTTTCTTTGAAAATGGCAGCTCCTATCCATTTCACACATCGCATGCGATTTATCAGGAGCTGCCCTATTGTTTACTGATTAGTCAAAGAATACTTCTTTTCCTGTCTCTGCTGATTTGTAAATTCCTTCCAGAATCTGTGTTACAACGAATGCCTGCTCTGGCTTTACAAGCGGATCTGTATCATTAATGATCGCATTGAGCCACTGCTCCTGCTCGCGAACTGCCTCTGCAGCTGCTCCACCTTCGAAGAAGTCAACAACACCTGCTGGTGAGATTGTTTTTTCCATCAACTGATTGTGCTCAACTGTGTTGTAGATCAGTTCATCCTGTGGATAACTTCCGCCGTGGTGAATCTCAGCTCCACCCTTTGTTCCGCAAAGTGTTGTAGATGCTTCCATAGATTTCAGAATGTTCAGTGCCCATGAAGCCTCAAGGTAGATTGTTGCTCCGTTTTTCATCTTTACAAGACCGAATGCGGAATCTTCTACTTCAAATGTCTTCGGATCCCATGGTCCAAATACGTTTCCTTCCGGACCATCATCCTGACGTCCCAGTTTGTAGAATACCTGTCCTGAAACTGACTCTGGCTCGTAGTTGTTCATCATCCAAAGTGTGATATCCAGTGCGTGTGTTCCGATGTCGATCAGAGGACCGCCACCCTGCAGAGCTTTGTTCGGGAATACGCCCCATGTAGGAACAGCTCTTCTTCTAAGTGCGTGTGCTTTTGCGAAGTAAATTTCTCCAAGTTCTCCGGCCTCACATGATGCATGAAGTGTCTGTGTATCGTCACGAAGTCTGTTCTGGTATCCAATTGTAAATTTCTTTCCGGATTTCTTCCATGCTTCGATCATCTTGCGGGCATCTTCTGTATTGTGAGCCATTGGTTTCTCGCACATAACATGTTTTCCAGCCTCAAATGCTGCAACAGTGATTGGGCAGTGAGCCACGTTTGGTGTACATACATGTACAACATCGATCTCGATGCTTGTATCTGCAAGCATTTCCTTATAATCTGTATAAACTTTTGCACCTTCAACACCATACTCTTTTGCTGCTTTTTCTGCACGCTCCGGAATAATATCGCAGAAAGCTACCATTTCCGCTTTGTCTGCCTGTGTTTTGATAGATGGCATGTGTTTCTGGTTAGCGATTCCACCACATCCTACGATTGCAATTCTTAATTTTCCCATTGTTTTTTCTCCTTTTATATGTGAATTTTATTTTTTAACAAATTAAATAACAAACTGTTTCAAATATCTACGGCTAAGTATCAGGGAATCCTCTACTTTTTCTTTGCTTCCTTCGAACGCTCTATCCTCTACTTCGATACATGTGCATCCGTCGTATCCAATATCTGTCAGTGCTGATACATATTTACTCCAGTCAACATCCCCCAGTCCCGGAAGCTTAGGCGACATAAAATCAAGTGGATAAGCCATGATTCCGCAGTCATTCAGGCGATCCGGATATATTTTAATATCTTTATAATGTACATGGAAGATTTTATCCTTGAATTCATAAATCGGTTTGATGTAATCAATCATCTGCCATACAAAATGGGATGGATCATAGTTGATTCCCAAATTGTCGCTGTTCAGAATATCAAATACCTGTCTCCAAATCTTTGGTGTTGTCATCAGATTCTGTCCGCCCGGCCACTGATCCGGTCCGAATAACATCGGGCAGTTCTCAATTGCAACTTTTACATCGTTCTCTTCTGCCAGTTTGATGATAGAAGGCCATACTTCCTTCACCAGTTCCAGATTTTCCTCCACCGTCTTTGTCTGATCTCTTCCGATAAATGTTGATACCATGTTTACGCCAAGCTTATGGCTTGCACGGATTACATTTTTCAAGTGAGCAACTGCTGCTTCACGTTTCTCCTGATTTCCATCCATTGTATTCGGATAGTATGCGAGGGTAGAAATCTCTACATTCTTCTCTTTGCTATAGTCCAGAATATGTTTTGCATATTCCTCATCTTCCAGCACTTTGTCTACATCAATATGAGTGACTCCTGCATATCTTCTCTCAGCCTTTCCCTGTGGCCAGCATGCAACTTCCACACATTCAAAGCCGTGGTCAGATGCGAAATCCATCATCTCTTCATAATTCCATGTGTCAAGAATCGCACTTACAAATCCTAATTTCATTGTTTGTCTCTCCTTTTCTTATTTCTTGTTTCACTTTTATCTTGAAATCATTATAGTCCAGTACATTTTCAAAAACTTTCCGCATATTATCCTAATTTGCTACTGTATTTGGACTCTTTTTTATATCAGTCAAATCAGAGGACAAAAATAGGGGTAATTTTTTTGTCCTCTGCACTATCTCATCTCAAACCAGTCAAATTCTGCCTGTTCTCACTGTCCACGCCATTTCCGGTTGCATATATTCCGATGATAGTTTCTGACATGCGCCATTGTCCCAAACGTCTCCTGTTCCCATAATGTATGCCTTTCCGTCACCATCAAAGAAAAGCAATGATTGTATAAGACATCCTCTCTCAGAAAAAAACTAAAGTGATCCACGCAAAAAAATGCTGTATCGCAGTTATTGATACAGCATTTTTTTCGGTGAAAACAGGAACTTATCAGTGTCCATAGTCTCACTTTCTAATATTGATAGTGAATATCCAACGCCTTGATCTCATGTGCCATCAGCTTTGTATCCACTCTCAGCACACCATCCTCCACATGGATTTTACGCATCTCCACCTTCGGCATCGCGCCCCGGCGGATATACTCCACTTCACCTTTGGAAAGATTTTTCAGATAATCCATGTCACCCCAGACATCCTGAACGCTTCCATTCTCAGAATTAACATAGAACACACGCATGATATAATCTCCGTTTTCTACATGGTTAATACAGAATTTCAGATGTACCGCATCTGTATCCTCGTACAGTTCCTCCAAATCTTCGATTCTAATATCCTTCTCTTCCTTCATCGTGTATCGGTAATTAAACCGCTTACAATTGTGACAGACAATCGTATATGTCCCTCTTCCATCCGTAGATAAAACCGCATTCTCTGTCTTGCCCAGCAATTGTGACTGTAGGAAATTCATAAAGTGAAATGCATAAAACGATGGTTTCTTAATCCCATCCCTTGTCAGTAAACCGTTATCCCCGTACAGAACCGCCTCTGTGTCATAGTATTCCGTGTGCAGGTCTGACCCGTGCCAGTACCCCATTTTATCCACATTTCCGATTGACTCAATGCAGGTTTTCATCACGTAAGCCCCATGTGCACAGCTGTCGCTGATACAGTTACGGTTGGAAATGGTATAGTTCCATTCCGTAATATGTAGTTCCTCAGCCATAAACTCTTCTTCCTGAAGTACCTGTTTAAAAATATCCGTCTGGTTTTTCACGAAATTATTATCCAGGGATCGCTTCCCGAAATACATACTGTCCTGCTGGATCAGCAGATAAGAGTAGGAATACATACTGATAAAATCCGGTTTCACCTTCTGTTTTTTCCAATTCTGTATCAATTGATGGTATTGGTATCTGTCATACCCCAGCGCAAATCCGGCCCCTCCGACTTTAATTCTGTCAGAAATGCGCTTCAATGCATGATACCCGATCTCAAAACAATCAAAATACCATCCTTTTTCATCCATCATATTCAATCGATCATCTTTCCACAGTTCAAAATACCAGGATTCCACTTCGTCCATTCCATATCGATTGATAAGATGTGATGCAAAATCATTCATCACTTTATCGTAACTGTCTCGGTCATGGAAAATGATATCATTCTCTTTTTCTGTAAGTGTTGAATACAACGTATAACTAACATGAATCGGTTTAAAAGACAGTTCTATATATGGTTTCAACTGATTCTCCACAAGAAAATCCAATCCTCTGTCTACTCTGCTGAAATTATAATGCCAGCTTCCGTCTTTTTCCTCATACATATCCTGCACGAATATATTCCACACTCTCACATACCTGAATCCCAGTTCCTGCTTCATGATCAGAACCTGCTGCTGCATCTCACTGTCAAGAAGTGCGTCCACCTTCCCGATATTAATAATCGCATTCCAGTTTTTTTTCAGTTCTGTTGTCTCTTTTGCATCTACTGTAAACAAGTCCAGATTTTTTGCTGCCACTTCATCCTGCAGTACCGTATTCCCGGCCAGATATTTCTTAACTCTCTGCTCAATCTGCTCCTTGGATTCTGTATCCTGCACTTCCTCTTTCGTTTTCTGTCGGACACTTGTCCGATATCCAGACGGCGTCATATTATAAACTTCTTTGAAAACTTTATTAAAAGAAGCCGTCGTCGGAAATCCGTTATCCAACGCAATCCGAGTAATTTTTTTGTCGGTGTACAACATCTCATCCACTGCATGAAAGAGTCGAATGTTATTCACATATTCAAGAAAACTCAATCCAAACCTCTTTTTTATATACTTGGACAGATATGCATTGGACAGATACAATTTCTTCGCCAGGTCATTCAAACTAATCTGCTTCTGATAATTTGCCTGTACATAATTCTGTATCTCAAACACGCGGGAATTATCCGGCGTCACATCGTCCTTCAGACGGCTGTCATCCGCTTTGATTCGAAAATAACTAGTCAGAACATACAGTGCTTCATAATAAATACTGTTCAGATACAGTGCACCTTCCCCTTCTTTATCGTAGAATCGGTTCAGCACGCGATCCAATATTTTCCTGAGCTGTTCATACGCCTCATTTTTATCCGCAGTCGTATTACACCAGAACAAGATCTGATTCGTCCCGAGATATTCTGCCAGCATAGAAAAATTAATACGAAAACTCGCTGTCAGGAGTTCTTCTTCTGTCTCCCGGATCGAATGCCGCTTATTTGCATTGATCAGCAGAAAATCACCTTTCCCCAATTCATATTTTTCCGATTCTATCTGGATTTCAAGCCCGCCATCCAGCACATACAGTATCTCCAGATCCTGGTGAAAATGTGTGTTCTGCACTTTCTTTGTATCAAACTCAAAATCCATCATTGTCCGCATAATTTCCATTTTTTATCCCCTGAAATAAATAACTTTTTTACCCTTAAAAGTTTAATTGATATGCTACAGATTTTTAATTACCGGCAACAAGCTTTTTATTGCAGTAATTTATCCTAATCCCTCGTATCCGCATAATCCAGATCAAACCCAATCCACACCTTAGTTCCTTTTCCAAGCTCTGACTCCATGCGGATTGTATGCCCCAGCTTATCTGCCATCTGCCTGCACAGATAAAGCCCTATTCCCGTAGCCTTCTTATCAGCATGACCATTGTAGCCTGTGTAGCCCTTTTCAAAAACGCGAGGCAGATCCTCTGCTTTGATTCCTATTCCGGTATCCTTTATTGTAATAAAAAACCGATCTTTTTCCTCTGCAGTTTCTATTGTAACATACCCCTGCGGTGTATATTTTATGGCATTTGAAAGTATCTGCTCCAGTATAAATGCAAGCCATTTTTCATCTGTATATACCTGTTTTTTTGTACCTGAATAGTTTATCCCAATATGCCTTCGGATCATAGTCTTTGCATATTTTTTAATGGTATCACGTATGACACCATCCAGACTGACTTTTTCAAGCACAAAATCATTTTCGGTGTTGCTCACACGCTGATACTGCAGAGCCATGCTGACATATTCCTCTATGCGGAACAATTCATCCTCAAATGAACCCACATTATCTGATAGTTCTTTAAATACAGCCTTCTGTTTCGCGGCATCATTTAATTCTACAACATTTAATCCGGCAGTACTGATATTCCCACCGTTCATATCCGCTATCCCGCACTGACTCTGCTCATCATCACTCATCAGCAGCCCAAGCTCCTCCCGCTCTGCCTCAAGCAGTAATTTCATAGCTGATATCGGGGTCTTTATCTGGTGTACCCACATAGAATAGTAGTCTCTCATACGGGATTGTCTGACTGCAGCACTGCTTTCTGACTCACTTCTTGCAATGCTTTGATTCTCAAGCAGCCGGGTGTAAAGCTGCTCCACATCATCTGTCGGTTCAAAAAGCTGTGCCTGCTCCTCAACCGGACGATTTAAGGCATTGCTTAGAGCCTTTACCTTGCTGCTATATCTCAAATAGCCAACAAAAACTGTTATCAGAAGCAGGATTGCATCAAGCACTGCCGCATACACCACATCCTGTTTGCGCGCACCAATCAGGTACATGTAAAGCAAATGGATACATGACATTGTGATTATCATCAGAATCCATATATAGTTTTGTTTTATAAAATTTGTCAGATGCGGTTTGTTTTGTGTTTTTGCCATATATAATTCTTCTTATCTCTCACCCCAGCCTGTACCCAAGCCCCTTTTTTGTGACAATAAAGCTCTCAAGCCCTATAGAATCCAGCTTTTTACGCAGCCTGTTGACATTCACCGAAAGTGTATTCTCGTCCACATACGCATCACTCTCCCAGAGCTTTTCCATTAGAAGGCTGCGTGATACAATCCTTTCTTTGTTGTCAAAAAGTGTCTGCAATATTTTGAGCTCATTCTTCGTAAGCTCGAGCCTTTTGTCGTCATAGGTTATGGTGGCATCAGATATATTGAGCATGGCGCCATTATGCTCCAAAACACTGTTGTTTGCGCCAAAATCATAGCAGCGCCTGATGATAGCCTGTATCTTTACAGTCAGCACATCGAGGTCAAACGGCTTTGCTATAAAGTCGTCTGCCCCCATACTGACTGCCATCACTATATTCATATTATCAGCAGCGGATGACAGGAAAACCACAGGAACCTTTGATACCCTTCTGATTTCCGTACACCAGTGATACCCATTGTAAAACGGCAGACCGATATCCATAAGCACAAGATGCGGATCAAATGATGCAAATTCTGACATTACAGCATCAAATTTCTGCACTACATGCACATCATAATCCCATTTTTCCAAATGTCTTCTGACAAGCTTTGCTATGGTCTCGTCATCCTCAACCAAAAATATTCTATACATTATTTTCCGCTTTCTTCCATGATAATCTCAGCCGCATCGATGATGAGCTGTGATGCCTTCATACGAAGTAAATCCGGCTTGAGCTGTGCCTTTGGAAGCACCTGCTTTACAACGTCAACAGGCTGACCATACTTCTGTGAAATAAGCTCATACTGCTCATCCATCTCCTCGTCAGATACAGTGATATTTTCCACTCTGATGATTTCATCGAGAACAGCCTCAAGCTTTACCTGCTTCTGTGCTACAGGCTTGAGCTCGTCCTTTAAGCTATCCATAGTCTTGCCTGTCATCTGAAGATACTGCTCCATAGCCACACCCTGCTGTGCAAATGATGCTGCCATCTGCTGAAGCTGCATATTTACCGCTGTCTCTACTGCCTGTGGTGAAACAAGGCATGAGCTGCTTTCAAGAATCTGGTCATAGAGCTTTTCTCTTGCCGCATCAGCCTTTCTTGCCTCTACCTGGTACTCAAGATACTCGTTGATATATTTCTTTAAATCCTCCACTGACTGTACCTCAGGGAAATTGAGAGATGCTGCAAACTCATCGTTCAGCTCTGCTTCCTTCTCATTGTAAATCTCGTGCAGCTTAACCTTGAAAACAACCGCTTTACCTGCAAGCTCCGGCGCATGATACTGCTCAGGGAATGAGAGATTGATATCTCTGTCCTCACCGATTTCCATGCCTACAAGCTGCTCCTCAAATCCCGGAATAAAAGAGCCTGAACCGATTCCCAGAGGATATTTCTCAGCCTTTCCGCCCTCAAACGCGACTCCGTCCTTAAAGCCCTCGTAGTCGATTACTGCCGTGTCGCCCATCGCTAACGGGCCTGTTTTCTGCTCTCTGACAGGATTTCCTGAAAGAAGTGTCGCTATCTGTGAATTAACATCCTCCTCTGTATATGCAATATAAGGGATGTTTGCCTTTAATCCTTTGTAATTTCCTAATACGATGTCCATGATTATACCTTTCTTTTATGTGTATTTATATCTGCTTAACGAAGCTGTTATATGCAAATAGTATACACTAGTTACCAAATAAAGCCAATAAAAACTCAACTCTTTCCAGGCTTTTATATATTCTAAATATTTAAGCACCACGTCAGATATTACAATTCAATCAGGAAAAGAAATGCCAGTCCATAATAGGTCACAACTGCCACCAGATCATTCACTGTAGTGATAAGAGGACCAGACGCAACCGCCGGGTCAATCTTTATCTTGTGGAAAAACATCGGAATCACTGTGCCCACAAGGCTTGAAATTGCCATTGCCACAAGCAGTGAAACTCCTACACAGCCTGATACCGCAAATGCTCCAAGCCATGTGTAGCCCTTGAACAGATGCACATATATTCCAAGAAATACAAGTGCCATTATTCCAAGCAAGCCACCATTTACAAGGCCTATTCTTACCTCTTTTACTACAAGCAAAAGCTTCTGCTTACCGCTTAGATTCTCATCCATGAGTACTCTGATTGTGACAGCCAGTGACTGTGTTCCTACGTTTCCTGCCATGTCCAGCACCAGCGACTGGAAGCAGATGACTATCGGCAAAGCCGCTACCACATTCTCAAATATTCCGACTACGGAAGACACTATCATTCCCAGAAAAAGCAGGATGATAAGCCATGGCATTCTCTTTTTCATGCTCTGCAGCGTTGTCTCCTTCAGATCCTCCTCTGCGGTCAGTCCGGCGAGCTTTGCATAGTCCTCACCCATCTCATTGTCTACCATTTCTACAATATCATCAGATGTGATGACCCCGAGTATATGCTTATCCTTTGAGAGCACCGGAATTGAATCCTCAGCGTAGTCCTTGATTGTATCGATACAATCATCGATTTTCTCATGGTCGAGCACATATGGATATGAATGGGCTATAATGCTTTCCAGATTCATGCCCTCCCTGGCTGTGATTAAATCCTTTAAATCAATAGCTCCCGCAAAGCATTCATCTGAATCAACTACATATATAGTCATGATATTGTCGTTTTCGCCCGCCTGCCTGACTAGCTGGCTCATAGCCTGCTTCACTGTCAGGCCGCCCGGAATACAGATGTAGTTGGTTGTCATATAGCTGCCGATTTCATCATCGTCATATGACAAAAGCATCCTGACATCCTTTTCCGCTTCCTCATCCAGATGCTCTACAATCTCCTTCTTATCCTCATCCTCCAGATTTTCAAGCAAATCGACAGCATCATCCGAATCCATCAGCGATACTACTCTGGCAGCCTGCTCCACAGACAGCTCATCAAAATAGGCCTGCGGCTCATCAAGATATGCAAAAATCTCAGCTGTCCGCTGTGTTCCAAGGAGCCTGTAAAGACGTTTGCGCTCCTTCTCGTTCATTCCTGCAAGCATATCAGCAATATCATTCTCATGATAATCTGACAAAACCTCCAGAATTTCCTTATCCGTTTTGTGGCTTCTCAATAGAACAAGAAGCTCTTCATATTTCTTTGTATTCATCTCCATTTCTCTCCTTTCTCATTTCCGATAGCATTTTCCACACAAAATAAACATATGTGGTTCTCCAAAATCCCAGGATTTTGAAGCATAAAAATCATTCCATGATAGAAAGGACGAAACCCGTGCACTCTATAAATTTGCGCACGAAAAAAGCACCTAACGGTGCCCTGATATATAAACAAGTATGCATTTGTGCACAGCAAAACACAGCACGGCGTAAGCCGATATTCCTTAATATGCCTACACTGTACCTCTAAAAACTGTCCGGTGATGAATCCTTCCACGGACAGAATCCACTATGCCTGCCAATACAATACTCACTTGTATATCAGCACCGATGTTGTTCTTACTTCGCCCAAGACCATCACTACTGTCCATGAAATTCACCTCCATACTTAGATTCTTAATTTCTACAATTAAAGTATTAAATTCGGTATACATCACCGGCCTGCAGATATCTGTCACGTCCGTAAATCCTACCAAACTCTTAACCGTAGAAATTGTATCATCAATATACACAATTTTCAACCCATTAATTATATCTTAAGACACACCATACCTAAATTTTACAAGCACGAAGCTGCCTAGATACTGTAGAAATTTTTCCCATAAAACGCAGAAATGCCCCGCCAAGGACGGCGGGGCAAGGATTACATGCGCCATGGACGGCGCATATAAACTATATTTTTCTACTGGTTCTCTGTCGGTTCATCTGTCTCCGACTCACTGTCGTGCTCCACTGCAGGATCCACATATGTATACGCATTCTCAGACTTTCTGAAAATGGTATCACTAGATCCAACCTGGCACACAGTTATCTCATCACCATCACTGATGTCTTCCTTCCTGATAGCAAGCACACCTGCTGAGAGATAAGTCGAAGCCACCTTGGAGTCGTTGATATAAACCTTACTCCAGTTGGTAAAGTTGTGACCGTAAATATATACTGTATCACCGGTCGATGAATCAGACACATTTGTGATGTCCACCTTGTCAATTCCCATGACAAGATCTGAAGCCGGATATAAATCTGTACCGTTGTAGCAGTAACGCTTTCCATAAAGGATATCGTACTGTAACAGGTCAAGTCCATCCTGATATGATGCCTCATCTGTACTGTTCATCTGAGTCTGATGATAGTTCATGATAGTTCCCTCATGGATACCTACAGTGTCTGTAGTCTTGGCAAGAAGCTGGTAAGCATAAAGGTCAGCATCCTCCTTTGGCAGTCCCATGTTGTTCCATGTGATGTACTTTGTCTTGTAGATATCACCTGACTTCATATCAGAATTCTGAAGTCCCATTGTAGGGAGGTGATCGCCAAACATAACAACGATGGTGTCCTCATCTCTCTTAGAAAGCTCATCTGTGAGCTCCTTGATGAAGCGGTCAGCCTCGTTGAGCTGGTTTACATAATATGTCCAGGCATTTTTCATGCCCTCGTCCTCAACACCTGATACGGTGTATGTAGGATTTTCAATAACAGGCTCCTTTGGATAGTCACCGTGAGTACCAACTGTGATGATATAAGTAAAATCAGACTGATCCGGTGTAGCATCAAAGGTCTTCATAGTCTCGCTGACGAGAATATCATCTGTAGGCCAGCTTCCGTTTGGAGTGTACTCTGTGATATTCATGAGCTCCTTGCTTGTAAATGTATCAAAGCCCATCTTAGAAAATGCATTGGTACGGCTGTAGAAATTACCACCGTTGTTGTGCACTACATGTGTTGCATATCCAATCTTAGATAAATCAGAGGCAATGCTCTCGCAATCTGTCTGCTTTAAGATAGTCTTGTATGGATACTCTCCTGTACCGAAATACTGCATGCTGAGCCCTGTAAGCATCTCAAACTCTGTGTTAGCAGTTCCTGCTCCGACTACAGGTACATTCAGATATCCGCTTGAATAGTTTTTCTCAAGCTCATGGAATGTAGGAATAGGATCCTCATTCACCTGAAGGAAATTAATCTCGTCCGGGTCACAGAATGACTCTAAAAGCACACAGATGATGTTTGGACCGGTCTTTCCGTCCACTGTGGTGGTCTGCTTCTGAGAATTGACCTTCTGCTCTACATCTTCCACATTCTGCTTATTGTAGTCCTCCGGCTTTTTCATTCCACGGTCCACTACGGTAGATGAGAATGAGTATACAAAACCATAATCATCATAGCCCTGGGCGATATTTGAATAGTAGCTGGCAACCACATTGGTATTCTGTGCCACATTGGTTGTGACAGGGATTGCCACGAAAAGCAGTGCTAAAAATGCCACTGAAACACCTGCATAACGGATTTTTCCTGTATATTTAGGTCCCTTGATAAAAAGAGCCACAAGAAACAGTGCAAATGCACCAAGTCCAACTACAACTATTGTAGCCTGCTGCGCTGTGAAATAGCTGGTATTGTTCATGGCTAAAAGCTCCGGAATACACTTTAAATCAGTATAACCAAACGGTGTGACACGGTTTGAAAGCACACAGCCGTTGATGATTCCGAGGATAGTCCAAAAGCCTGTAATTATTACCCTTGCAAAAGCTCTGCGCCTGAACAGATACACAAGTGAAAATGATACAAACACTAAAAATGAGTTGTACATGAACGCAAGTGTATGTGCATCTACGAACTTACATGCAGAGATAAAGCTCCTGCGCGAGATAATCTCCACTATAAATACGATAGCCATAGCTATGATCGCATGGAATAAAAGCGAATATTTATTTAAAAAATCAATTCTGCGATAATATTTTTCTGAATGAATCTTGTCTTTCTTTACAAAGAGCTTTTGTTTAATGACATTCAATACATCAAATATTTTCTTCATATTTTCCTCCTATTTGCCTTTCTTTTACCTTCTCTTTACTACATGATAATATAGACAAAAATATGCACAAAAACAAGGGCATTTTTTTATAAAAATTGACGTTAAAATTATTGTTTTTGGGTAAATATTGATAATAAAATTAACTCTTTTTACCTTTTTTGGTTGTTTTCGTAAATTTTGAGTATAAAAACTATCGTTTAATCCGTGGGTAATATGATTATGAAGCCAATGGAACGAAATGTAAATAGGGAAATTGCATATTTAAAGAAAGTTTAATATTTAATAGTGCGGGGCGAATGCCACAAATTCAGGTGCCGCAGACCACATACCTGGAAGCTACGCTATGCGATTAAGATTCTGTACGAATTATGCTTAAAGGTTTTCTATTAAATACAGGCATATATACCGCACCCGGCGGATATATATGCCTGCTTCATAAAGAAATATTGTAACTATATAGATACTGAACAGTTACAAAATATTTAAATGTGCTCAAGTACTTCGGTTGCTTTTGCGAGGTGGTCGTTTTCTATGCTGTAGAAATCTCCCTTATCGGCGATAGCTGCATATGATGTATCGAGTGGCAGCTTGCCAAGTACCGGTACTGAAAGCTCTTTGGCGATCTCGTCTATATGACTCTCTCCGAAAAGCTTTATCTCCTTTCCACAATCAGGGCATTTGAGATAGCTGAAGTTTTCTACCACACCAAGCACTGTGATGTGCATTGCCTCTGCCATGTTGTAGGCCTTTTTGACAATCATATTGACAAGCTCCTGTGGTGATGTGACGATTACGATTCCATCTACCGGGAGGGACTGGAATACGGTGAGAGGTACATCTCCTGTTCCCGGTGGCATATCAACGAATAGATAGTCTATATCGCCCCATGCTGTCTCGTTCCAGAACTGTTTTACTACTCCGGCAATGACTGGGCCTCTCCAGATAACCGGATCCTCCTCGTTGTCCATTAGCAGATTTACTGAGATGAGCTTGATGCCCTCTTTTGTCTCATACGGATGCATCAGGCCGTTTTCGTCTCCAAGTATCTGGTCATGTGCGCCAAACATCTTTGGTATTGACGGTCCTGTGATATCGGCATCGAGGATACCTACCTTGTAGCCTTTCTTTGCCATATTTACCGCCAGTGAGGATGTGACGAATGATTTTCCTACTCCGCCCTTTCCGCTGACAACTCCTATTACATGCTTGATGTTTGAAAATTTATTCTGCTCTACGAGGAAGCTCTGTGGTCCACCATTATGTGATGGACAGCCCTCGCAGCTTGATTTTGTGCAGCTTCCCGCGCTGCTACAGCTACTGTTTTCCGGCATTTTTATCTCCTTTTCCTATGAGAAAGCAATTGTTGTATTTCACAAAATATATTTGTGATTGCGATTACTTCTCATATCCTGTGTTTATTTATGTGTTTATCGTTCATATTTCATACGACATCTATATAATGTAGTATAACACGTATGCAGTATTTTTTATGCTTTTTTTCAAAAACACCCCTATTCCCACCTGTTTAATCGTATTTATTTCGTGACTGTTTCCCGGAAATTCAGCCACCTTTTCATGTTTTGTCACTACATATCCATAATCGTGCTACGTTTTCCCTTTTTATTATGTGGACATTCACGCAGCTTTACAACATAATCGAGATTCTATACACACTGGTTGACAAACCATATCAGACAGACGACAAATGATGACAAAAATCCTATATCAAACATCAAATGTAGAATTAATTGAAGCATAATAAATGCCGGATGAAATATCATATTTCTATCCGGCATTTTCATTTATAACCTCATTATTTTTTCGCTTTAAACTTCATTTTCAATTAAATTTTCTCCCATTTTCAACAACAAAAACCGCCACCAGCGAGCTTACCAGCAGAAACATCGGATAAAACAGATACGGCAGTATATTAAAGGCTGACACCTCATGCCCCAGCTCGTGTACTGCCGATATAGCCACGAGCATCTGCGCTCCATATGGTATCATCCCCTGAAAAATGCACGAAAATGTATCCAGTATAGACGCTGTTTTACGCGGAGTTATATCATATTTCTGAGCCATTTCCTTTGCTATCGGATTTGCCATAACTATAGCAACTGTGTTGTTGGCAGTGGCAATATCGATAAGTCCTACCAGAAGTCCCATACCGAGCAGCCCCCCTCGTTTGCCCCTAAACGTCCTGTAAATCCCCGAGAGCAGAGCATCAAAGCCACCATATTCACGGATCAGCGCACACATGGCTGCCACAAGCACTGCAACCATACAGGTTTCAAACATGCCTGACGCTCCACTTCCCATATTGGTAAGCAGATCGTATGGTGCTGTATTTCCTGTTGCGAGCATTATGACCGTTCCCGATATGATTCCTATTATAAGAACTACAAATACATTTATTCCGGCAATTCCACCGAACAGCACGAGAATATACGGTACTATCTGCAACAGATAATATTCCTGCGATACAGCGCCCGCGATATCTGTCCTGAATGACAGAATTGCTATAACAACCAGCGTCATTACTGCCGCCGGAAGTGCAATGAAAAAATTCTCCCTGAATTTGTCCTTCATCTGACAGCCCTGTCCGTTACATGCGGCAATGGTCGTATCTGATATAAAGGAAAGGTTGTCTCCGAACATTGCGCCACCCATTACGGAGCCTATACAAAGCGGCAGACCAAAGCCCGATGCATCCGATACTGCTGCCGCTATCGGCACAATCAGTGTTATGGTTCCAACCGATGTCCCCATCGCAATAGACACAAAACATGCCACGACAAAAAGCACCATCACCGCGAACCTTGCCGGTATCAGTGACAGCATGAAATATGCCACGCTCTCCGCACTGCTTCGTCCTACTACACCCACGAACGCTCCCGCTGTAAGGAAAATGAGCAGCATTGTTATGATATTTTTGTCAGCCAGTCCCTGTGCCATTATCTCAAGCTTTTGGTCGAATTTCACACTATGATTCTGCAGACATGCCACCAGTATTGCCACGAGAAATGCTATTATGATGGGCACATTATAAAACCCCATCGGAATTTTCATTACATATTCAAAAAGTATTCCCAATCCCAGATACAGTACGAGAAATACTGCTATTGGTAACAGGGCTATTGGATTTTGTTTTTTCACGTTTATAAGTTTCCTTGACATTTTTTTAGCAATTTTCATCATAAGTAATCATCATTAGTATGTCAATAATAATATGCTATTTATTATAATTTTATGTAACTGTTCAGTACCTTCACAGTTGTGAGCCGCAAGTGTTTCGCACTGAGTTAAAAGGATAGCACGATGTAAATGTGTTATTTCCCGGTTTATTCGCTCAAAAATTCAGTCACCTTTTCTATCTGCGCACTATTGTACTCCATGTATTCCAGATAATACTTTTTCACGGTCTCATTCTGCACTTCTTTTTTATAGAGCCACTGTCTTGTTTTAGCCTCCGGTGCAAACAGCACTGCCTGATATTGTGGAGAAAATATCTCATCGAGGCTGCAGGCTGATTTGTCCAGCACGCAATTGTAGTCCATATTTTTTTCCGCAAAATACCGGTTCAATGCTTCCGCAAACTTTTTTGCTTTTCTCACATGGACAGCATATTCCACCGGATTATACGGCTCTCCTTCTATTACCGGCACCTGCCACACTAAAATACATTTTTTCATCTCTTTGTACTCCTCATTTTTTGCCAAATTTATATAGATATCTTTATTAAATTTTGAAGCTTTAACAGTGTTATCAGTATCTCTATTTGCTATACATACTACCACCATAAGAAAAAACAAACAATATATATGTGCTATTTGGTATGATTTCGGTGCCATTTGACACAATCTACTGTTATGGTGAATTTATATCTAATAAATTTAATTATAGTTTTATGTAATGGTATCTGGCACCAATATGGTCAAAATCATTGTTTGCATATTCACTATACTCTTTTATGCACAAAAAAAGCAATCACTATGGTATGAACGACACTTTTTAGGTATGAACGACATAGTGATTACTTTTTTATATAACTTTTTCCTATTATTATATTATATATTTATTGATACAATAAATCTTTCATTTTCCTGAGATATTCTCATATCTCCATCATATTTTTTTACAGTTCTCCTTACATTTTCTAACACAATACCATGATTCAGCTTATCCTCTTTTGTAGTAATAAACTTTTGTTTTTGATTTATAATACTCTCCATATCATAACTGTTACAAACCGAGATAAATATTTGTGAATTATAACCGACTATCTCAAACTCAATTATTCTTTTGTCCTCTTGTATTTTTTCGCATGCCTCTATGGCATTATTTAAGAGATTCGATATTATTGTGCACCGTTTCTTTCCCCCAACAGCCACCGGCGAAGCTCGTATATATGTCCCTTACAATATCATATATTTATGTAATTGTCGCGGTCTACCTCTATCACGGTATAGTAATTCTTTCCAAGCTTTTTCCTGACATTTTCCTGTATTGCATTGCATATATCATCATCTGAGGTGATATAGCCGAATGGAACCGCAATGTCAAAAACCAGATTCGTATGTGTATCACCTCTGATAATACGAAAATCGTGCATATTTATGTGCGAATCAAGCCCTTTTATCACAGAGAGCACCTCGGCCTTCAGTCCGGCTACCTCCTCGTCCTCTATCGCTACCGGGTCCATGTGGATGGTCACTATACAGCCCATCTCCCTTCGTATCCTGCGCTCCAGATTATCGATTATATCGTGCAGCTCGACCATATCTCCGTCCTCCGGCACCTCTGCATGAAACGATACTATCCTGTGTCCCGGTCCATAATCATGCACCATAAGGTCATGCATACCGAGTATGTTTTTGTCAAAGTCCAATACCATCTCCTTGAGTCTATCGACAAACTCCGGCTCCGGCTTTGCTCCAAGCAGCGGGTCTATCGCCTCTCTGGCTGACGATATTCCTGAATAGAATATAAACAATGACACAAATACACCGCCTATTCCATCCAGATTGAATCTTGAAAAGTGCGCTATGAGTGTGGCTGCAAGTACTACAGATGTAGCGATACAGTCTGACAGACTGTCCCTGCCTGTCGCCTCGAGTGTTGATGAATCAAGCTTTTTTGAAAAATAGAAATTGTATACCGCCATGACGCATTTTACGGCTATTGATGCCAGTAGTATCGCTACAATAAGCCATGAAAACTCTATGTCCTGCGGCTTTATGATTTTGCCAAAGGAATCCCTGAACAGCTCAAAGCCCATGATGAGTATGATTGCTGCAACTGCCAGTGTAGCCACATACTCCATCCTCGCATGTCCGTATGGATGCTCCTCGTCGGCTCTCTGTGCCGCCATCTTGAAGCCTGCTATCGTGATGATTGAAGAGCCTGCATCTGACAGGTTGTTGAATGCATCCGCAGTGATTGAGATTGCACCGCTAAACATTCCTGCAAATAGCTTGCCGGCAAAGAGTATGAGGTTTAAAAATATACCGACTATACCGCACAGCATGCCATATTTATTTCGTTTTTCAATGTCTGTTTCTGTCTTTGGCATTTACTTTACCTCTATTTTTATTTTATATCCTGATTTACAGCTTATTTCACCGCTCCGAATCTGTTGAACGGGTAATATCTGAATATTGCTTTTGCAAGTATATCGTCCTTAGACACATATGTGTGCTCCCAGACTCTTGCGTCTGATGAGCCATTTCTGTTGTCACCGAGCAGCAGATATGAGTCCTGTGGCACCTTAAACTCGTAAGGTCCGGCATTTACTGTCCACGGATCCTCACCGCTCTGGTTTGACTTGAGATAATCCTCCTCAAGCGCCTCACCGTCTATATACACCTGACCGTCCTCTATGGTGACTGTCTCTCCCGGCAGACCTATTACACGCTTGATGTATTTCTCAGAAGGCGAATCCGGTGCATTGAATATGACTATATCCCCTCTCTTTGGGTCTGAAAATGTATATGCGAGCCTGAAGCCAAATATGTCATCTCCAATCTGTATGGTATTCTCCATCGAGCCTGACGGAATATTTGCATTTATAATAACATAGTTCTTTATGAGTATTGCCGCTACAATGGCGAATGCGATTGTTAACACCCAGCTTAAGATTTCCTTGACAGGTGATGTTTTTTCCTCAGGCTTTTTTGGCTCCATCTCATCGGTTGTTTTTGTGTCTTCATCGTTGTTTAAGTCTAATATCTCCATTTTCATGTTCTCCTTATTCATGCTTCAATAAGTGTTTGATAATATATGTCATGGCTGTACAGCCTTATGGTGCCATCCACCACTTTATAAAGTCCTTCCTTGTAAAATAAAGACTTGTAAGCCCGTAATCTGCGATTTCCATTATGGATTCCCGCATTTACACTTATTATCTTCCGTTTATTATATTTTCCGGTGTGGTCTGCATGATTTCCTGCGCGTAGTCATCACCGAACTTCTTTGCCACGTACTCATAGCATTTTTTCATGTTGCAGACGCGCTCCTTTGTGCCATGGCTGTCGCTTGCTATTACATCAACAAGTCCTGCCTTCAAAAGCTTCTTTGTATATCTCTTGAAGTGTCTGCCATCTATGCCAAGCACTGAGTCTGCATTGACCTGTATAAGCGCTCCCAGCTCCTGCAAATCCTCTATACGGCTTATATCTCTGAGACACTCATATCTCTCTACATGTGCTATCACCGGTATATATCCTGCAAATATAGCTTCGCGCGTCATCTTGTATATAAACGAGTATTCGCTGGAATGTGAATACTCTGTGAGTATATACTGTGTATCTGCCAATGTATGACACAGCCCACCATGAAAGGCATCTATCATATCGGTTGCCACATGATACTCTGTGCCGAGCTTTATTTCTATTCCAAGCTTCTTTGCATATGGCATCAGCTTTTTATAGTGTCGCTCTATCTTTTCAAGCGGATGCTTAAACATTCCATGGCGCAGGTGCGGTGTGAGGATTATGCCTGTGATGCCCTGCTTTTTGGCTATCTTGAGCATCTCTACCGATTCCTCGAGCGACTTTGAGCCGTCGTCCACTCCGTATAATAAATGGCAATGTATATCTATCAAAATTCATGGTCCTCCGTTTTGTTTTCCTGAACTATCATTATACTATATACAGATTTTTCGTGCAATTCTTTAGATATTAAATTTTTCTTCTTTTTTGTGTGGGGTGCCCGGCGCTTACGCCACTTACGTTGTGACAGTATTTTACGATTTTAGATTTGCGGTTTTTTAGTTATTGGTTGGTTGCAAGTTATTTTTTGGTGGATTACTACGATATCTCATGATGACAATTAACATATGTGTCAGTTTTCAGATATATCACATATAATAAGTATTCGAGGTCCAAATATCAAAGATATTTGAACCTCAGTGGATTATGCTATAATACTATAACGCTATAACGCCATAGCACCGTAGCACTATAGCACCATAATGTTATAATGCCATTATGCTATATAATTATATTATCCGATTTGTCTGACGAGATTTATCATTTCGATTGCACCGAGTGCACAGTCATATCCTTTGTTTCCGGCTTTTGTTCCGGCTCTTTCTATTGCCTGCTCGATGTTTTCGGTGGTGACTACACCAAACATTACCGGGATTTCTGATTCGAGTGATACTGACGCGATTCCCTTTGATACCTCATTGCACACATAATCATAGTGGCTTGTTGCTCCTCTGATTACTGCTCCGAGGCAGATGATTGCATCGTATTTTCCACTTTTTGCCATCTTCTTTGCGATGAGTGGTATCTCGAATGCTCCCGGCACCCATGCTACATCTATGTTTTCCTCCGGCACGTCGTGTCTTACGAGTCCGTCCTTTGCTCCTCCTAAGAGCTTTGATGTGATAAATTCATTGAATCTTGCTACTACGATTCCTACCTTGATTCCATCCTGTGTCATTTTTCCTTCGATTACGTTCATTTTTCGTTCTCCTTTTGTTTTTTTATTTTTGCTAGTATGAGAGTATATGTCCCATGCGGTTCTGCTTTGTTTTCAGATAAAACAGGTCATGCGCTGTGGCGCTCATCTGGATTGGCACTCGCTCGCTGATTTCCATGCCAAATTCTGAGAGCTGGTATACCTTGTCTGGGTTATTTGTGAGAAGGCGCAGGCTGTGTACGCCAAGCTCTCTTAATATCTGTGCTCCGATATAGTACTCGCGCTCATCTCCGGCAAAGCCGAGTGCCAGATTTGCTTCGAGTGTGTCCATTCCCTGTTCCTGAAGCTCATATGCCTTCAGCTTATTTATCAGGCCGATGCCTCTGCCCTCCTGACGCATGTAGAGCAGTATTCCTCTGCCCTCCTCGTCTATCTGTCTCATGGCCGCCTCAAGCTGCTGACCACAGTCGCAGCGCTGTGAGCCGAATACATCTCCTGTGAGACACTCAGAGTGTACTCGGCAGAGCACATCTCTTCCATCTGCGATTTCGCCCTTTACAAGTGCCACATGATGCTCTCCGTTTAATCTGTTGACGAAGCCATATGCCTTGAATTCGCCGTATTTTGTCGGCAGCTTTACCTCTGTGACACGGTCAACGAGCTTTTCATGTATCTTTCTGTATTCCTGAAGTGCCGCTATTGTGATGAACTTGATATTCCATTTTTTTGCAAGCTCCATGAGCTCTGTTGTGCGCATCATGGTACCGTCCTCACGCATTATCTCACAGCATAGCCCACATTCCTTTAGTCCTGCGAGCCTGCACAGATCGACTGTTGCCTCTGTGTGTCCGTTTCTCTCAAGTACGCCGTTTTTCTTTGCAAGAAGCGGAAACATGTGGCCCGGACGTCTGAAATCCTCAGGCTTTGCGTCATCAGAGACACATTTCATTACTGTGATTGAGCGCTCTGCTGCGGAAATGCCTGTGGTTGTTGAGACATGGTCTATTGATACTGTAAATGCTGTCTCATGATTGTCTGTATTTTCCTGCACCATCTGCGGAAAACGAAGCTTCTTTACATATTCCTGCGACATCGGCATGCATATCAGACCCTTGCCGTGCATCGCCATAAAGTTGATGTTTTCTGTTGTGGCAAATTCTGCCGCACAGATGAAATCGCCCTCATTCTCTCTGTCCTCATCATCTGTGACAAGTATTATTTTCCCTGCACGAAGCTCATCAAGTGCTTCTTCTACTGTGTTGAATTTCATATTTTATGTCCTTTCTCTTATGATTTTGAAGCTGTTCAATTACATAATTTTTTAACCATTCAGCCCCACGCACATTCGCAAACCCGCACGATACCCGTGCTTTTATGTTAAAAGCCGTATTTTGCCAGGAAATCTCTTGTTATTCCTTCCGGCTGCCCTTTACACAACAGCTTCTCAACATATTTTCCTATGATATCTGTTTCCAGATTTACGACAGCTCCCACTTTTCTGTCCTTTAGAACAGTCTGGCTTACCGTGTGCGGTATCGCTGATATCGAGAAATTATCCTCTGCCACCTTTGCGACTGTGAGGCTTATTCCATCGATTGTGACGGAGCCCTTCTCGACTATATAGCGCATGAGCTGTGGTGTGGCCTGTATTGTATACCAGATGGCATTGTCATCCTTTTTAACCTCCACAATCCTGCCTGTTCCGTCAACATGTCCCGACACTATGTGCCCGCCAAATCTGCCATCTGCCGCCATCGCACGCTCCAAATTGACATGTGCTCCTCTCAGCGCATTTGCAAGCGATGAACGGTTTAGCGTCTCGTGCATGACATCCGCTGTAAACGCATGTGGCATGAGCCTTGTGACCGTGAGGCAGATACCGTTTACCGCTATGCTGTCTCCGACCTTTGTTCCAGCTAGCACTTTTTCAGCTCTGATTGTAAGTACTGCTGAGTTTGCTCCACGTGAAATTGTATCTATTGTTCCAACTTCTTCAACTATTCCTGTGAACATTGTGTATCGCCTTTCTTTTTCTATATTTTCCTCACACTCATTTGCATAATTTACATGGTAAATTGTTTCCGGTCTCACCAAGGCGAAACAGTAACAATTACATCAATTACACAACATCACACTCGATAAGGAAATCATCACCAAGCTTTGTCACCTTACTGCTTCCAAGCATCACGGCATGTGCCGGTGAGTCGGTTCCCTTTCCCTCTATCGGAGTTTTTGCATCCGCCCCTCCGAAAAGCTTTGGTGCAATGTAAGCGTATACCTTATTCACAATCCCACTCTTAAGGGCTGACCAGTTGAGTATTCCGCCTCCCTCAAGCAGAATGCTGTCTATGCTTCTTTCGCCGAGCTTTTGCATGAGGTCATTTAAATCAATATGACCGTTTTTTTCAGCTACATACAGAATTTCTATTCCGTTTTCTTCAAGCCGTGTTATTTTTCTGTTTTTTTGATAATTATTGTTTTTTTCTATACTGTCTATTTCAGTTTCAGACAAGGCTTCTGACTGTGCGGTTTCACGATATCGCTCACTGACTGCAACAATCGTCGGCACTTCCTTTGCAGTATTTACTATCTGCGATTCCAGTGGAAGCTTAAGGTGCGTATCGCATATTATGCGGATTGGATTTACTCCGCCCTCGATTCTGCATGTAAGCAGTGGATCGTCTGCAAGCACTGTTCCTATTCCTGCCATTATGGCTTTATATCTGTGGCGCAGGTTTTGCACATGTTCCCTCGCTTTTTCTCCTGTTATCCACTTTGATAGTCCTGAATATGTGGCTATCTTTCCATCCATCGTCATGGCATATTTCATAGCGACGTATGGACGTCTAGTCTGTATAAAGTAAAAGAATACCTCGTTCAGCCTGTCGCACTCGTCTTTAAGCACCTGCGTGACAACCTCTATCCCATGCTCTTTAAGGATTTTGATACCGCCTCCGGCGACAAGCGGATTCGGGTCATCCGAGCCCACATATACTCTTTTTATACCGGCTTCTATCACTGCCTCCACACATGGCGGCTGCTTGCCATGATGACAGCAGGGCTCGAGAGTCACATACATATCCGCTCCCCGTGGCGATTCCTTGCAATGCTTTAACGCATTTCTTTCCGCGTGCAGCTCTCCGTATCTCTCATGCCAGCCCTCTCCGATTATCCTGCCGTCCTTTACTATCACAGCTCCGACCATCGGGTTTGGCGAGGTATATCCCATGCCGCGCTTCGCAAGCTCAATCGCCCTTCTCATATATTGTTCATCAGTCATTTGAGTTCCTTTCCTGTCCTTTTTTATATTCCACAACATACATCTCGAATTCGCTTCTTACGAAGCTTCTCCGCAGTTTACACTGCTACAATTCTCGATTTATGTTGTGTCGTCAAATGTTCGCATATCTCCTTGCATGCAAGCATGCAGATATATATGCTCCATTTTACCTCTTTGTTCACTAAAAAAGCCCTGAACTATTATCGTTCAGGGCCTAATGATTTCAAATATCATAATCTCAGATAAACATGCACAAGCTGCATTTCATCATAAATGAATTTTGAGACAAAAAAAATCTGGAATGTATCAAAACACTCCAGAGTAGATATCTGTTATAACTATGATATGTGCTGTATCTATATCTATATCTGAAACTGAATCTAAAACCCAGCTATCTATACTCTGCATATATCATATTCACATCTTCTTTCATCCAGACTTTACTGTCGGCCTCGGAATCTCACCGAATCATGCCTTGCGGCTCGTGGGCTATACCACCGGTAGGGAATTGCACCCTGCCCTGAAGAATAATTATTTAATTAGCTTACGCTAACCATAGTAAACCTTTGTGGCTTGTATGTCAAGATTATTTTTATAATGTGGAGCATATTTTTTTATAAGTTGTAGTGCAATTTATTAGAATGGAATTTTTAAAGAGCCAGCACCTTGAATGGGCTGACTCTTTCAATGTCACCTGTAATTGATAAATTGGAATTTTCTTAATTCTTCATCGCTGGTTTTTTTCTTTTCCAATTAATCAGTAGACCAATCGTGGAAATAACAAAAATTAATGCCGATGTTAAAGAAATAATTCCATCAGTAACCACAAATATGATAAACGTGGCTAATGGAATATAATTAAGAATAC
>OHTK01000007.1_pt1 | contig 182718 bp, 194 predicted proteins | sample 1578931 | NCBI WGS metagenome assembly OHTK01 (sample SAMEA3879553, study PRJEB24766) | human gut metagenome | biome: human-associated habitat; feature: feces | place: USA | collected 1985/1987 | reverse complement strand
ACCAAACTTTCACTTCTTCATGTTTTCTGCATATCTTCTTGGTTGCTGTGATAAAAGACTCTTCACCTGTTACAATATTCTTATTGGGATACAGACAGTTACCGCTGTTGCCGACACAATCTGCTGAATAAACAGTAAAATTAATCATATTCTCCAACCTCATTCAAATCCTGGGGAAACCATCTGATCTTCATTCTTCTTTTCTTGGCAACACCAATCTCACGAGCCATGCCACGGCTTATCACACCACTGAAGACTCAGACCTCTGTACATTTGCCACGTTGTTTTCAACATCACCTGCATACGGACTGCACACATACACCAAAGAAAGATAGGCAGCCTTTTTATCAGTTGCCATTTCCTCACGGTGGATGTTGGTAAGAGCCTCGTATGTGGTCGGGTCAAAGTACCCTTCGTGATTAAACTTATCAACACCCATATCTCTTAATCCTCCTGCTCCATAATTGGCAATATTCCATCTTTCTTTAAAAGATCATAAATGAACAATCGTCCTTTCTGCGTCCAGTAAGTATGTGATCTTGAATGGGTTGAACCATCAGAACCGCTGTAGATATGCGTCTTTGTCGAAGTAAGTCCCATTTCTGCATACTCTTTATACAAGAGCCAGATTTTCTTTCCTTGCTTGAACTGAATGCCTTTTTCATGAAGATACTGATTCATGTGATTTGCTGTCCAACCATAGTCTTTTGCGATAACAGAAATTGCTACTAAATCCTTGCAATTAAGGACCACATCGTAATAACTTGCCTTTGGCTTCATCTCTGCAATCTGCTGATTTTGTACTGCTACTATTTCAAGAAGTTCCAAGTTCTGTTTCTTCACCAATGAAAGCTGGTTATTAGCAAACTGTAATGCTCTTGCCATTACTGCTTCGGGCGAGTTCCATGCCTCTTCAACTTTGATGAAGTACTGACGGAACTTTCTACCTGCCTCTGAACGCTGAATCATACAGAGTTCCTTTGCCATCGCAATAGTAAGCTGATGATCTGTTGCAGGTCTTCCACCTGTACTTTCGCTCAAAAATGAGCAGAAGTCTGTACCTTCTTCAAATCCGTAATCACACATTCTCGGAAACCAGTCCTTATATGCAGTTTTCAGTTCCAATGCTGCGTGTAAATCTCGACCACTCACAGTAGGTCTGTCACTGTCAAAATTGATTCTGATTAATTCGTCCATTCGAATTACCTCCATATAATTTCTTGGAGACCCTTGTCTCCTAATTGGTAGCCTTGGTGACAAGGTTAAAAGGACGTTTTTTGAAAGACTTTTTTTAATTTGTTGATTGCTCTTCTGTAACGGTGACTGACATTATTGGCATCATCACCAATTTCTGCTGCATACTCACCAACGGTGTAGCCGTCAAGGGCAATAGCAATAACCATATCTGCCTGCGCAGGTTTAAGAAGACTTCTCAATGTTTCACAGCATTCTTCGTATTCAAGCTGGTTATGTACGCCATCAATAGAAATGTTAAAAGCTAACTTATCAGCTGCTCTGAACATAATTGCCTCTTCTGTGTTGACCTCAACTGTCCCGTCCTTGCTCTTCATATAAGCATTGCTGGTATGTCGGTCATGCTTGTGCCAGCTGTTGTAATCGGGTCTGTTGAATCTTTCCTCGATTACATCCTGGATTCTCTGTTCGTAGTCTTCCTGACTTTCATTTTCTGAAATTGAGATATTAAGCCATCTCTCCAAATCCACATCTTTTACCTCAAGGGTCTGGTACTCATTCTCATAACGAATCTTGATTTTCATAATGCTCCTGCCTTTCTGCCAGGTTCTTGCAGAAGGGCATAGGAAGCAAATAAAGGCCGGTGCTTATAGAAGTACCGACCCATGAATTGCCTGAAAAAGAGCATAAGGAAATAAGGGTACTTCTATCGCACCTTTCACAGGTTGTCCTGTGATTGATGCCGATATCTGTATCCCAATGCCCTTATAGCTAATCAGGCCTTGTGATATTAATTTTCAAGTGCCTCTAGCACTTAGTTGAATCCACTAAATGAACTCAACTAAAAGTCAGAGAGAAAGCAATTCTTATTGAAAATATGAATTTTCTCTGCGAACGCTTATTAACAATTTGTGAAAGTGTAGATTTTCGTCTGTTTTTCTGATATAATAATTTTTAGACCAATTTCCCAATACTTACTCACAAGTAGCAAGCACTCGCTGTTTGCTTTCCACACTACCCAGTATATATAAGTGGGTAGGTAGAACTCGGTAGCCGTGGGTAGACTTGGGTATTATTAGACGATAACGGTGGTGGGACTATGGAATTTAAGGTTTTTGCAAAGAAAATAAAGAATGTAATTGGTGGAAAAAGTAATACCAAATTATTTACTAAGACCATTTTTGAAACCATGATGAACGAAAGTGGACCCGAATTATTAGCAGACGCCAGCCTTGAAACTTTCAAATCATACTACAACGGCAATACAAGTATTTCAAAGGTTGCCGCTCTTATATTGGCAAACTTAAATGAGGACGATGAATTTCCTTCATATCTTGAAGGTTTCGGAGAAACAACTGCACAGTTGCTTGCTGACGAATTTAAGAATGATATTCCTGATATTAACTCTGTAAATGCTTCACTTAAGATTACAGATTTGTTTTTGGAAATCTTGAGAGAAGCTGCAGGCAAAGAAAAAAGCACTCCGAAGAGTGCTGATAAAACCCCACATGATATCCTTGAAGAAAAGATACTGGCATCCGGACAGGCAGTAGCCGATACGTGGGGTAACGCAGCAAGCAACCTGGTAAATGGATTAGATGGTAACAGTACTGCCGAAACAACAAGTGTTCCACTTCCAGAAGAACAAGTAGATAAATCCCCCTATTCTTTTGAAGACGAATTACTGCTTGAAGAATTCACAGCAGATTATGACAAAATCATGGTTACTCTCATTGGAGAAAACTTTGCTGCATCATTAATCGACATGACTCTGCCATGTAAAATAAAAGACTTATATGAGACCAAATGGATGTCAAAAGCAGCTACATTTGCTGATCCATCTTTAAAATCGTATATTTTTGGTTTACTTGGCGAATTAAACAATATAAGCAACAGCTTTTTAGTTAGTGGCTCTGCAACTCCTTTCTTAGGAAATTCCAGAACCAAAATACGTAATTTGTATGTAAAACTTCATCCCGACCAGTTTGCCGGAGCATTTCCGTATGATGCATTTATCGATGATTGGAATGATGGAGAATATTATTAACAAGAAAGGAGGGTGTTGATGCCATCAATTGATGAATCCATCCGTAAAATAGACAACGTCATATGTAGGCATTTAGATGAAATAGAAAACAATTCTCGTGGTGCTATTTCTCAAGATATTTTAGAGCAGCTGACAAAGTTCGTTAATCATGTCATGCTCAAGTTTTATGCCAACGGCAGAGAAATACCTATCACTGCCGAAAACATAGCAAAGGCCACAGAGTTTGCACAGATAAATAGTGAACTTTACACTTTATATAAATTCCATAATTACTTGGAAATTGTCACCACACAATATACATTGGATGAAGACGGCTCCGAACGATTAATGCTTAAGTATTACCAATACCTGTTAGAAGCGAAAAATCTGATCTGGCACTACTTTGGTATTGAGGTATTACATAATTTAGATAAGTTTCCTCTTCGTCTAGATGATACTTTACAAGAATACTATAAAAAGATCTCTGAAAAAATAGAACGACACCCTGTGGAATTCTACACCGACAGTAAAGATAAATACTATATTCAGAAAATCAAACCGCTATTCGTAAACAGAAGAATATATTATGAAATCACATTTACACCTGTAGACGATAGAAAAAACAAATCAAAGTCTAACAGAGTAATTGCTTTTACCAAACTTCCAATCAAAAACAATTACGCATCAAAGTTTCATCTCGTACATGAAACTATCGAGATATTAGGAAAAACAATGCCTATTATCATTATTGACAGCTGGGAGGTATCCATTCGTGACTGTGAATTTCAAAATTTCATTAAGCTGATAAAAGGAGAGGGAAAAAAAGTACCGTATCCAGAACAGCGCTTAATCTGTGAGTTCCTTACTAGAACAAGGTACACCTTGACTGCTCTAATGGACTTCCCAGATAACGCCTATGATAGGATTACTCTCAAATGGAAAAACAACCTTAAATCTACGGTGTTTATTCCAATTTTAGATGAATGCAGAAAGCTTATACGAAAAGGACGAAGTGGTCAAAATGTGCTGCGATATCTGCTTTACAACATGAACAACGTTATTATTAAAGGCCAATATTCGGACGGATACTATAGCAAATACTATGAAGAATGGATACACGCCGGAAACAGTTATCTTTCTGGTCTGTATTTATCAAACGGTTGCAGGCAGTTTGATTCTTTACCATTTAACAGGTCTCCTGTTGGTCATAATCCAAAGTTAAGTGCTGTTTTTGATTGTATTTCCTGTAAGGACAAACGCCCGGAATTGTTCGCAAGATTTATAAGGAATAACACAGAAGGTAAAGGTCAACTTTTCACTGATATTGATGAGTTGGGTAATTTCCCGGATTATCAAATTCTTATCGAAAAGTATAACGATAGCCTTTATTCAGGGCACAGACCTAAAAGTGATTTAATGCTTGAGCATAATCAAGTATTTATTAACGACTACAAGCTTGATACCTGCAAGATAATTGAGAGATTACAGGAGTTGGCGGAATCAGGCGTTGAAAATTACAATGATGATGTTGAATTTTGGCTACTATTCGGCGATTATGAAATTGACTGTGATGAAAAGAAGGACATCATCACCCGTATATTTTCAGAGTCAAAAGTAGGTGTAATATATGGTTCTGCAGGTGTAGGAAAATCTACGCTTATAAATCATGTTTCTCACTACTTAAATGATGACGCCAAATTATATCTAACCCAAACAAATCCAGCAAAAGAGAACCTTATGCGAAAGATCGATGCAGAAAATACAACCTTTTCAACAATTGAAAGTTTCAAACGCCAAGGGTCTACTTTTACGAAGTATAAATTATTGGTTATTGATGAGTGTAGTACCGTCAGCAATAAAGATATGGTTGAGGTTCTTCAAAAGGCAAATTTTGAAATGCTTTTATTGGTTGGAGACACTTATCAGATTGACGCCATTCAATTTGGAAATTGGTTCTCAGTATTAAAAGCATTTTTACCGGAAAGTGCTGTATTTGAACTTACCCAGCCCCATCGAACCAAGGATGAACGATTACTTGAACTGTGGGATAAGGTCAGACAGATGGATGATACTGCAAAAGAAGTCATTGAAAAAGAAAGCTACTCCTTAAAAGTAGATGAATCCTTACTTTCTTCTCTTGAACCAGGAGAGGCTATCCTTTGTCTGAATTATGACGGCTTATACGGAATCAACAACATCAACCGATTCTTACAGGAAAGTAATCCTAACCCTGCAGTTCAATGGGACATTCAACAGTATAAAGTTGGAGACCCGATTCTCTTCCTTGATTCGGATAGGTTTTTCCCTGTCATACACAATAATATGAAGGGAATTATAAAGGGAATTGAAATCTTAGACCTAGACACTCACGAAGAACGCATCCAGTTTGATGTTGAGATACCTAAAATAGTAGATGAAAGTGATCTCCAGCGTATTAACCTCGAACTACTTGAATGTTGGGAAAGCGAAGGAAAATCGTTAGTTAGATTTTGTGTGCACAAATTAGAGAGTGCTGACGAAGATGGAGATGAAACTACCTCACTCACTGTTGTACCATTCCAAATTGCTTATGCTGTATCAATACACAAAGCACAAGGTCTCGAATATGACTCTGTAAAGATAGTTATTACAGATGAAGTTGAGGAACTTGTAACACACAATATCTTCTACACCGCTATCACAAGAGCCAGGGAAAAATTAAAAATCTACTGGACACCAGAGGTTGAAGAAAAGGTAATCAATAGAATTAAGCCACGTGATATCAGTAAAGACGTGGAGCTTTTGAGAAACTACCTTACCGATAACCAGCAAGAAGATTCATTTGAATTTTAGCTATAAAGCAAGGAGGTTGATTATGCGAATCAGTTATAACAAATTGTGGAAAATGTTAATCGACAAAGAAATGAATAAAAATGATCTTAAGGATGCTGCCGGAATCAGCGCAGCGTCCATTGCCAAGTTAGGCAAAGGTGCAAACATTACCACTGATGTTCTTCTCAAAATATGTAAGGCTATGGATTGTAAATTGGAAGACATCATGGAAACTATAAAGGATTGAGGTGGAACGAGTACAACTGCTTAGTTTTGAACCTAAATGGTTCTCTTTACTTGAAAGGATAAGACTGTAAAGACCTAACTCATTGATAATAATGGTTTCCTTATCCTGGTTACCATCAAAGAGCATGACCTTATGTCTGTCCTCTTCATCTACATGACGGTTAATATCTCGACTACCGTTTTGGTACCCGAGAATGCCTGCTACATCCTTGCCAACAAACATAACCTCACCATTTACAATTGCTGTTCTTACAGAGCCAAACTCTGTGTTGTTAAATACTTGTAATTCCATACGGATTACCTCCTTCAAAATGAAAATTCTTTGGAGGTGTCACCCTCCTACCTAGTAGCCTTGGGAGAAGGGTTAAAAGGACGTTTTTGAAAAAACTTTTTTTAATTTGTTGATTGCACGTCTATAACGATGACTGACATTGTTGGCATCCTCATCGATTGAGACTGCATACTCGCCAACGGTGTATCCGTCAAGTGCAATGGCAATAACCATATCTGCTACTGCAGGTTTAAAAAGACTTCTCAATGTTTCACAGCATTCTTCGTATTCAAGCTGGTTATGTACTCCGTCAATAGAACTGTTAAAGGCTGACTTATCAGCTGCTCTGTACATGATTGCTTCTTCTGTGTTGACCTCAACTGTCCCGTCCTGGCTCTTCATATAAGCATTGCCAGTATGACGGTCATGCTTGTGCCAGCTGTTGTAATCGGGTCTGTTGAATCTCTCTTCGATTACATCTTGGATTCTCTTTTCGTAGTCTTCCTGACTTTCATCTTCTGAAATGGAGATATTTAACCATTTCTCCAATTCCATGTTTTCGACCTCAAGGGTCTGGTACTCGTTCTCGTAACGAATCTTGATTTTCATAAAGTTCCTACCTTTCTGCCTGGTTTTTGCAGAAGGGCATAGGAAACAAATAGGGTCGGTGCTTATAGAAGTACCGATCCATGAAATGCCTGAAAAAGAGCATAAGGAAATAAGGGTACTTCTATCGCACCTTTCACAGGTTGTCCTGTGATTGATGCCGATATCTGTATCCCAATGCCCTTATAGCTAATCAGGCCTTGTGATATTAATTACTGAATGATGCTCTCACCTTATATAACGATTCTTGATTCCGTTAACTTGGATCACATCGGAGTTATTACTTAACTCTGTAATTAGTATATTTAAAAGCAAAAAGTAATTGAAGATAGCAAGTTTTCGCATAACTTTTTTATTTTAGTAATTGATAATGTGTTGTATTTTTAGTTATTAAAGAGTATAATTAATACATTCAATATAATTTGCCATTACTATTTTTAGGCAAAAAAATAAAGTCATGACATACGCCATGACTTTTCGACCATAGAAAGGAGCCCAAAATGCCCCAAATCAAAGAAAATTTTTATGAAAATATTTTATTTAAGTTTGAAAGTTGCAGCTGCGACTGCGTTGAAGATATAGAACACGTTTCTCCTGGAGAAGAACCTATCAGCAAATTTAAGTTACAGGCTATGCCGGAATGCTCTATTCTTTTTGGCTACGCAGCTAAAGATGGCTTGGTTCGTATTGCACCCAACGGGACAATCGAAGAAAGAAACATTCTCGGTACTCTGATGTCTCTTGCAAATAAGCCTACCAAGGAACTCGTATTATTTATGAAAGACAACGGTTTCCTATTTCCAGTTTGTGCAGGCACCTATGAAGTATTTGATGAGATATCTTTATACGGAATAATCAACCGCTTAAAAATGACTGTAGAGTTAATGACTGCCGCAAATGAGATCAGAAAGAATTACAAGAAGATTTGTGACCTAACAATTTCTTTATTGTTCTCTGAGAATCTTACAATAAAAACCGACTCTATGAAAAATGCCTATTCCAGCTGCCATCATAAATATGTAGATACACTTATGAACCCACCTGTTCAGTTATCTTACAGCAGACAAGAAGAAGCATTTGAAGGAGACACCTATAGTATCACCGATTGCATATACGGTTCTTATGCTCTTAACATCCAGGATTACAATAACATTATTGGTGGCTACTCTTCTATTCCAGGGTATCCGAATGGATTTTATCAGAACATCACTTTGATGTTTGTTAATTATGAAAAACAGGATATGACCAAGAAGATTTCTGATTTTCTCTTCCATTTCCTTTATGAAATGAACGGAAATAGTTCCGGGGAATTTTCTGATGAAATGAAGTCAGCACTGATTGAAATCGCAAAGTACATAATCGGAGAAGAGATTAATGCTAACCTTGATGGTATCCATCCTGTTTATAATTCAGAAACAATGACCCCATCATGGAAAGTAGATTCACTTCTTTGTGCAGCTTACTTCTCCATATTCTATTTGAAACCAGACCTCGAATTGTATCGTCCTTGTGACAATCCTAGATGTGGCCGCTACTTCCTTGTAAAGACCACTTCAACAAGAAATCGTTTCTGCAGTCAGGAGTGCTGCAACAGAGTCACTCAAGACCGTTACAGAAAACGAAAAAGAGAAAAAGAAGGATTATAAGAAAAGAACCTCTGTCTGCAATCATCTGCTGCAGACAGAGGTTTTATAATACTATGCTGTTTTGTATTTAATCTACATTGTTGAAACCACTATCTTCTGCAACCATAGAATCAACAGGCTTAATACCCACATAAGATACAGGTTTATGAATAGGAGCCTCTCCAGTAGATTTAATTTCATTTCTTCCTAGAACTGCCTCTATACATTCTGCAAGAGCAACTTTTTCCTTTATCGGTTTACCAGAATAATGATACATCAGATACCTTGTATCCATAACAATTCCTTGGATTCTTTCATAGTATTTCTTATTGTATCTCCAGTCACCAACTGCCTCTCCAATATTGCCAACAACTGATGTAAGCTTGAAATGGTTCTTTGCCATATTATATGGCATGATAAAGGCATTGAATAATGAGTTTGTATTTACACCTTTATACTTTTCCAGATACTCACCGTATGTAATTTGCTTATTGATTGACGAACCATTAGGCAAATGATCTGGAATACCTGTCCAGCCATACTTATAACACTTAGCATCGAGAATGTAATACTTGTCATTGTAAATCATAATGGTATCTGGCATCAAAGGTCTCTTTTCTTTATACTTGCCATAATCGAGCAACCACCTTGAACGAGGAAAATATTTCTCTTTGTCTTTTTCTCCAAAGGCTCTATCAATTAGTTTCTCCCACACATGGTCAAAATCATCGGTGCCAAAGTAGAACTGCTTATCAGAAGTCTGCTCATCCATGTACTCAAGCATATCCTTCATACCTCGGAATAAAGATTTCTTCTTATCATCATTAGTAGTAGCAAGTTTGCCCTGAACAATTCTGATTGAAGTTTTCACATCTGGGTGTGGTCCTGGTTCTTCCGGCATATATGGAACATACAACCATCCAAGTCTCTTGAATGCCTCATAAACACAGAATCTATTAATCTGAGTTATTTCCTTTGTGTCATTCGGTGTTGATGAGCGAACCTCGAACTGTGTAAATACAAAAGAACTCACACCGTTTCTACTCTGAACAAGTGGCATCTGCTTTCTTGCAGTTCTTGCCCAGTCTTGCTTTCCGGTTGGAGCCGTGATATACACCTGTTCCTTCTCAACATAATATGTACCACCGATGGAAAAATAATATTCGATGACGCTTTTATATGCGTTGATTGGAAAATCAACTGTCTGCGGTGCCGCAAACTTATTGATAGCAAGTAAACGGTCATCCTTTGTTGTAAACTCAGACAGTACTTGTATTAAGTGCTTAATATCAGTTCTAATCTCGGCATCGGTTTCCGACAGTTCATATCCGATAGGGAAATAGACCATCGCATTATCTGAATCTGCTTTGATACCTACAAAACGGTCACCATCTTCATTCGTGTTGATATGGCAGTGCTTTTTGATATCATATTCCATGATTGAATTTAAAGCTGAGCCTAAATCCATCTATCATCACCACCTTACTCTTCGTCTTCTCCTGTAAAGGCATCCTTCACATTGTCTTTGAAAACCTTAAATCTATCTAATCCCTGGGCATACATAAATGCACGGATTACCTGCTCAAGGCTCTGGTATTCTGTAACTTCAAAGATTACTTCACGGTTAAACTTGAATGCATCATCCCACAAATACTTGATGACCTTTTCAGGGAACTTTCTGTTCTGTCTTATAGCATCACGGATAATAGCAATCTGTGTTTTCTCGTCATCTGTAAGAGTACCTTTACTTTCCTTTTTGCGCAGTGCGTCGTATACTTTTAAATCACCCATCGCATCATTAAACTTAAGGTCACGAAGATGAACAAAGTATGCTCCAAGTCTCTTATCTTCTGCAGATGTCATTCTAGCACTGTTGCCAACAACAATCTTATTGATTTCTACACAGAAGTTTCTCCACGTAACCGTAGTATCAAGAATTTCTGCATCTGCAAGTGTCGGATCAACATTAGCAAAATCATTCTCAATAAGACGCATATCCCATCTACGCTGAAAAGCTGTATCCAATGTAAATACATTCTGGTCAGATGTATTCATCGTGCCAATGATAGAAAGGTTTGACGGGATACGAACCTTTTCTGTCTTTCTATCTTTGCCATACATTTCTTCAGCAATATTCATATTTGTAATGCCATACTCACTTGTACCAATTGGATATCCGTCATCATCAATATCACGAATTTCTACCTTACGGTCAAGTAGCTGGAATACCTCACCAAAGATAGCTGGAGCATTACCACGGTTAATCTCCTCGATAATAAGGATGTACTCATTGCCAGGATTGTTATAAGCATCACGAAGAATATTTGTAAAAGGACCTGGAGTAAACTTATAACTTACCTGCCCGTCTTCTGCAACTGCAGGAAGAATCTGACCAATAAAATCTGAATAAGTATAGTCCGGGTGGAATACAAGTCTTTCAACAATACTTCCCGGTTTGCAATACTCATGTTCAATAGTCCAACTCTTACCAGAACCTGGGACACCGTAAAGAAGAACATTTTCGCCTGTACTCACTCTTTCAGATTCATAATCATCACAAACAGCATCTTCGACAATTATTGGTTTAACATGATCATTCATATTTCTTAATCTATCGTCATGAATCCAGTCTGTATTACTCAAATAAAAATACAAGAATTCCTTCCGGAATGCACAAGCATATTCCGTCCCTTTCAGTTGCTGTGCAAATCCGTTTAACATAGCATTAGCTATCGTCTCATTTTTTATCTGCTTTGAAATTGTATTCTTTGCATTTGAATGTTTAACCTTAAAGGTACACAGTACTGATTCTCCGCTTTCATCGGTAATGATCCCTAAAAGAAGTCCTTTTTCTCCTTGAAGAATTTTCTCTTCGATGAAATTATTTGATGTCCCTTTAATTTGAATTCTTTGTTCATAATCCAAATTTTCTCTACCACCAAATGTCAATTCTTTAGCGCATACGAAATACGTTCCATGTTTTTCAGTTCTAACCTCAAACAGTTCACTTGTATTACTATTCTCAATTACAACTACATTCTCATCATATATGCTAAACAATGATTGTAATTTGTCTTTCACTATTCATCACCCTTGCCTTTCGTAAAATACTGATTCATAATGTTGGATGCAACCAGCGCTGCCATATCAACAGGAACAGCATTACCTACTTGTCTCCACTGATCTTTAAAATCTCCACACAGTTCATAATCATCAGCGAATGTCTGAATTCTTTTGATTTCGTTAATTCTTAAGAATCTGTTGGTCCAATGGAAAGGTCCCATATTATTTGAAAAACTAGCCTGAATAGTCCACGAAGGTCTATCTGGCGAAAGTTTTAATAAAAACGACCAATATCTAGATCTCCATTTAAATATAGGATCAGGATATCCCCTTTCTTCTGTAAAGAACAAGTAATTATCTCCAGGAGGTACCAATTTCAACAAGTCCTTATGTTTAGATCCAGCTTGCATTTGTTCATCTTCAGGAAGTGGATAATCCAAATCTCCTATTGCCTCCCTGCAAGTTACCCATGGTTTTTTCCCTTCAAGACCGTCTGGATATTTTTTCGGGTTGTAATGTGTTTCTTCTGGGAAAACAAATTTCTCTCCAAAATCTCTTCTTACACCCACGCATATAAACCTTTCACGGGTTTGAGGAATTCCATAGTCCGCAGTATTAACAACTTTGTATGTTATCTCATAGTCAAATTCTTCTGCTTTACTTTTCAACAAATCAAATGCAGCTTTGTGTGGTTTGTAAACAAATCCAAAGACATTCTCAAAGAAAAACACCTTCGGTCTAATCTCCTCTAATGCCCTAAAATACTCATAAAGAGTAAAGGAATTTTCGTCCTCTAATGCCCTTTTTTTATCAGTACGATAAAATCGTGACTTTGAATAAGCAGGACATGGCGGTCCCCCGACAAGAATATCTATATCAGATTTCTTCATGTTTATTTTCACTAGGCATTCGTCATAATTGATTTTTCTTATGTCATCACATACAACAAGCTTACCAACTTTATTTTTTTCTAACGTGTCACAGGCCGGCTTCCAAAAGTCTGTCGAAAAGCATATATCAAATCCCGCTTTTTTAAATCCACAGTCAATACCACCGCCACCTGAGAAAATACTTAATACGTTTGGCATTATTCTAAACTCTCCTTTACGAATTCAATCATTGCTTTTCCCATAAGACACGGTACAGCATTACCTATTTGTTTTTGAACCGATCTTCTATTTCCGCAAAATTTATAATTTGCAGGGAATGTCTGTATTGCCGCAACTTCTGGTGCTCTTAATCTTCTGTTGTCCCAATGGAATGGACCCACCCAGGGTCCTGGCTGAGCACAAACAGTCCATGACGGTTTGTCAGGGGATAGTTTCAATAAGAAATTCCAAAATCTCTTATCTGCGACAAACTTAGGATTAGGATAACCTGCCCAAGCAGTCAATGCCTTATAATTCATACCAGGTGGAACTTCACATAAGTCATCATGATATGTACCACCTTCTGTTACTTCATATTCTTCAAAATACTCAGGGCCATCATATCCCGCAATAGCTTCTCCAACATTTACAAATGGCAGAAGTCCCTCTTTTTCACAAGTCTTAGTATCCCCATGTGTTTTCTTCGGCTCTTCGGTTTTGAACTCGCCTTTCGTTCCTAAAATAAACAATCTTTTTCTTTTTTGTGGAACTCCATACTCCAATGCATTCGCACGAACAATTTTATATTTATACCCACTCTCTTCAATAATTTCGATAAACTTATCTACAATTACTTTATTTGTTGGATGCATCAAGCTTTCAACATTTTCAAAGACAAACCCATCTGGCTGTAAATCAGTAACCACTCTAAGGTATTCATTTACCAGAGTGGCACGAGGGTCATTGATTCCTCTACGCACCTGATTAGTAACCCAATATCCTGCTTTTGAAAACGGCTGACATGGTGCTCCTCCAATTACAATAAACTTGTCTGGATTATTTTTTTCTACTATGTTTTTAAATACATCACTTTCTATTTGATGGAGGTCTCCTTCAAATATTTCTGTTTCCCCAAAATATTTCTCATTTGCCTTCAGCGTCTGAATGCAATCAGAGTCAAAATCTGTACTTGATATAACAGGAACTCCGGCCATGCAACTAGCAATATCCAATCCGCCAGCACCTGAGAACAAGCTTACTGAAACTATGTTTTTCTTCATACATTTAATCTCCTTTACATGGCACTTTTCCCGCTTTTGACCCATTCGTCCAATTCCAATTTTTTAAATTTCCACTGTTTTCCTATCTTATGAGCAGGAAGTGTCGAACCTTTTTTTATCCATCCGCGTAATGTAACTGTTTTAATTCCTAAATATGCAGCAGCTTCATCAATATTTATCCAATTATCATTATATTTTTGCTCCATAGTTCTTCCTCCTATAGTTCTCACATCACAAAACACCATTGTATATTATAATTAACTTTGATGATATTTTCAATATGTTTGATGATATTTATTGATATGTTCACACAGAATTTACATATCAACATTTCTATCTGCCCAACCCCAACTCAACACTTCTATCTATCCAACTATAAAAATCAGCCTCTTGCATGCTCCCTTAAACACAGAAAATCCGAGGGCCTGGATTTACGTCCAAGTCCTCGGAAAAGCCTTATGTTTCAAGCATTTTCGCACTATCAATTATGTACTTTAGTCAACAGATCCACGCTCTCCACATGCATTGAAATCCTGCATCGCATTAACATTCGCGCACGTGGTGATGTAATCATATTTTTTTCACCCTTTAACGCAAATACAAAAAAGTTACACCATTCCGGCGGACAAGTTTATAATCTAAGTAATGTAATATTCAAAAATTCATTAAAAATAGTATATAACTTATTCCAGTCAACATCAATTTCATAATCCAATAGAAACACAAGAATATTACCCAAGAGCAAATTCCAATTTCCTAAATAATCTTTATTAGACGACCTTGCAAACAACGAATTATGCAAAATTTTTATGTAATTATCTTGGATATCCTGCATTTCATATATTTCATACATTTCAACAAAAGGTAAACAAGAGTACCAGCCATCTGTATATTTTGATATTTCATCAAAGCCAATTTTATTATCTATTATGTATTGTAAATCTTCTTTATGAATATTCCCGTACTCGAACGGCAGATATTTTTCATTTCTTTTCTCCTCTGATCCAATATACTTTATTCCCCTATCTTTTAAATCAGAAACATATTGATTATTTGGTGATAATATGGAGTATTCACAGAATTCTATTCCATCCAATACCATATTTTTATATACAGACTTCATAACTGTTTGTAAATCCCTACCATCAATCGTTTTTCCATAACAATGAATTCTTAATAGATCAGTAATTTCTTTTTTCATTTCTTGTTTACTAAAGCAACTATACATTTCAGGTTTAAGTTCCCAAAACCGTATTTTACAATCCCTACGAGAAAAATAACCCGCTTTATTTAGTTTATCAATGTATTTTGTACCTTTTTTATTTACATAAGAAGTTAACAAATGTGATATACCATCATCTGAACGATTCATTAATTCTGTTATTATTTCAAATGATTCATCTTCCTGGATTAATTCCTTCTTTTCAAGAACAATTAATGCTGTATCTATGGAATATACACTATAATCTTTATGATTAAAATACATAACCCAAGCATACACCAATGATTCTATATCTATATCTCTTTTTTCATAGTTAGCTAGCTTCATGTATGACGCAGCTAATGTCACAGCACTATAAGATCCTTCTTTCCCGGCTTTCAAAATTGTATCCAAAAGGCTAATATTCCTAAACTTGTTTTTATCACCAAAATATCCAAGTTCATGTAATCGATATTCTGCTAAACTAAGGCTTCTTTCGATCCAGAATTTATCAAACTTATACTTTTCAAGTTCTGGCAATAATACATCTACACAATTTTTACCATTATTAACATACTCATTAAAACATTTGTAGAACTTGTCTTTTGCATTTCCCTGAATCCAAATACTTACTAAATAATCCGCTAAAACCTCATCTTTGTCAATCGAATGCATATCTTCATCACATATCTCTTTAATTAAATCATCAAATTTAATTATTTTTCCCTTCTTTTCAAAAAAAGAAACATCCTCGTTGATGTGTTTGATTAAATCGTAAAATTGTCCTTCGCTAATATGCCTATTATTTAAATATTGGAAAGCCATTTTTTCTAAATTGTTACATGTTAAATAAACCTGCCAAATATAATCAGAACTAAAAATTTCATCTTCTATATTGCCATGCCAATTAATATATACAAGCATTTGAACAATCATGCTGTCATCACCTATTAAATCATTTCTATTAGCTATCTGATATAATAAAGTAAAAGTATAATATTGATAAATATCCAATATTCCTTGTCTATCTTCTAAAATAATCTGTAACTGATTGTAAAAACTCTGTATTGAATTGTAATCTCTTGTAGACAACATAAGCTTTTCAAATTCAGAAAATTGCGAATATTTTTTTAACACCTTTTCATAGAATTCATCATCAAAAGCAAAAGCCTGCATTCGATCCATATATTCTATAGAACCTTCTAAAATACTTTGCCGTATAATATTTAAGGTTATTTCTTTTCTTTTAGAAAATGTTTTTAATCTGAGTCTTAAATATGTATTAAAGCTATCATGTATCAATGATATTCGATTCATGATTCTTTTAAACAAGTATGGATGTAACTCAATAAATTCGCATATAGTCGCGAATACCTCCGGAGATTCAAAAAAGTTACCCAATTCTTTTTCTGTAAAGAAGCAGTTTCCTGTGGCAAATATGCCTATCGCCTCACTTGGCTTATCGTTATTTATGAATAACCTATCATAGTATTCATTTATTTCTTTAATCGGTTGAGTAATATCTACAACATGTTTCAACTTATAATCTTCTGCGATAAAATACGTTATTATAGGATATCCATTTGTTATTTTATATATCTGATTTTGAACCTTATACTCTGTTATATTATGAGCCGCTTCTAAGTATAATCGAGTCTCATCATAGGACCAATCCAATAAATTGCTTTTTTCCCATTCAATATTACATTTAAGAGGTCTTGAAAGAACTACAACTTTCACATCAACTAATTTATTGATAAAATCAATAAATTCTTGAAGCTGCCGCGGATTATAATTTTCTACATGATCTAATCCATCAATTATTATCAGCTTGTTCTGGTCTCTTATTGTATCAATTAATTCATCAATAATAACCTTTTTTGCTGTCTTATATACTTTAATTCCTATCTCCGAAATAAAATTTTCAAATAAAATTCTTCTATTTCTGTTGGGATCCTGTGATCCAATCCAAAATCTATAAACAATTGCTTCCGGATACTTATCACATATCTCGTTCACAAAATGACTTTTTCCTACACCCGGTTTTCCTTCAATAAAGGTAATATCTTGCAAAAATTCATCCGGCACAGTTCGAAGCAAAATTGTTTGATCTTCTAAATCTGTTGACATATTTATAATATCAGGAAGTTTTTCAATATCGATTTCAAATACAGCATCTTCAGTAATTTCATCTGCTAAATGCATAATCTGAAGTTCTCTGGCTTCTGTATTAAACATATTATCCAGTTTATCAGCAATTTTTTTAGGCGTAAGCGGGATAATAGTTATATTCTCTTTTCTGACACACGGAAATCCCATGAATTCGTCATCTGTTTCAATTAATGCCGAATTCACAACAAGTACATTATTATCAGCTTCATCAAACGAATTTTTATTTCCATTGATATATAATACATTATTGTCAATTTTAATACTCTCATCAGAAATATTAGGATAATTTTTTACTTGTATGCGATATGATTCTTTTTTGCAAGTATCTATTATGACATCTTTTAAATAAATATCATCAAAATTCTTTGTATCTAACGCTTCAACAATTATTTTTCCAATAGTTCTTTCTGTGTCCATTAGCCCCAAAAACAAAATGAACACGCTCTGTTGATATGTATATCCTTTTAACGAGTTTCTTGCTACTTCTCCCATAAAAGTCCTCACCTTCTAAATATATTCATCAGTTATTATATCGACAACTGCTATTCATTATCATACCACATAATCTAAAAAAGCCGGTAAGCAAATCACTGTGATTCACCTACCGGCCATTTTACTTCCTTATTCGGTTTCTACTTCAAACTCTGTACCGTCATAAAACTTTATCTGAAGCCTGCCATCTTAAAATACTGTAACGTGGTCCATTACCACCATCATAAGCGTTGAATCAAACTCATTTATTGTCACTGCTGCCGCATGCTTCATTACCAGCTTTGTTTTATATCTTAGCAGAACATCATCACCCTTGATATTCTCTTGCCAGCGTTCCTGGTAATCAGCTTGGTGCTCGACTATCTCATTCCAACTCATAACAAACAGCTTAGTGGAGGTTTCATCGGTAACATATCTATTACTGCAAACCTTATGACCATTTGCCTTATTGCAGGAACCGCAGCGCCACTTGGTTATCTTAGTACTGGCTCTGGTCGTGTACTTTACTCTGGAATAAATATTTCCGCAATTTTCACAGATAATCTTGGCATAAAATGGGTTCTTTTCGCTCATCTGCCCGTAAGCATTTGTGAAATGGTCCTTACAGTACTGGGCTCTTCTTTCAAGTTCTGCCTGGACTGCTTCCCAAGTCTCAATATCAACGATTGGCTCGTGGTCTTCTTCAATGTGATACATCTGCACGCTTCCATCATTCATAACCCTTCTTTTTGAAAGGAAGTCTGCAGTGTAGCTTTTCTGCAAAATAGCATTTCCCATATACTTCTCATTTCGAAGCATGGAACCAAGCGTGCTTGCCTGCCAGTTACATTTTCCATCCCAGTTCTTTATCTTCTCAGCTTTGAATATTCTGGCAATATAATCAACCGTCTTTCCTGATAAGAACTCCTCATAAAGTCTCACTACAATCTTGGCCTGCTGCCTGTTCACAATAAGGTGTCCTTCCTCATCCGTATCATATCCTAAAAATCGTTTGGTGCTCATTTTGTGCTTTCCCTATTCAAACCTTCTTCGAATTCCCCAGGTACTGTTTTCAGAAATGCTGTGGCTCTCATCCTGGGCCAAGGAAGATAAAATGGTAAGAAGCGCCTCTCCCTTTGCATCTAGTGTATTGATATTTTCCTTTTCAAAAATAATGCCAATACCTAAATCTTTTAGTTCTCTCACATAGTTGAGGCAATCCAGCGTCTTCCTTGCAAATCTGGAAATAGACTTTGTAATAATAAGATCTATCTTCCCGGCTCTGCAATCTGCAATCATTCTATTGAAGTCATCACGCTTCTTGGTGTTGGTTCCTGAAATACCTTCATCAGCATAAATATCAACCTTTTCATAATCAGGGTTTCTAGTTATCAACTCAGTATAATAACGCATCTGATTTTCATAACTCGATAACTGTTCTTCTTGATCGGTTGACACGCGGCAATACGCTGCAACCTTTTTCTTTATTTCTATCTGTTGCCCGTTCACCATTATCGTAGGCTCTTTTGCTGGTATAATCGTAATGCTTCTCGCAATTTTCAATCACCTCCTCAACTACCATTGGCTCTGTAAAAGAAAGGCCCGTAAGTAACTCGTCTCTAACACGAATTCCCTTACAGGCCTCTTTTCCTTCTTGGATATATGTTGAACATATCCATTCTACTTTTCTATTGTAAGCATATCGGCGACGTAAACTCTTACCCAAATGAATTATTATACCTGTCACTGCTTTTACAAGTATGCTAACATACATGTAAGCAATAACGGATTCATTACAAAATCTTTTTCTATATTCATATATTTTTTCGCCGTTCATAATCTTTTCGACCCAATACGGCTGAAAACTCAATAATAATTTCTTCATAATATATCCTTAAAAATAGTAATCATCAGCCTCTTTTTTCTTCCTGTAAATCATACTACTCTCTGAGAGATGTACAAAAAAGACTTATTTCACATACTTCTTAAAAACCTTTACAAACAAGACAACCTTATCGATTATCTCATTCATTAAGGTGTCGTAATTTGAATGGTCATCAAAATTCAATCCGGGAATACGATACATTATTCTTGATGCCTTTTTCTCATCTAATCTCTGCCAATCGAGCTGCAAGCCAAGCTCCGATTCAATCTGACTCTTATTACTACTCAAGTGATCAAATAAGTCTTTATCATCATTTATGTATAGCTCTATTCCAATGCAACCCTCTTTATTCACCAGTGTAATCTCCACGTGAGCCGCACTCACTCCTATTGCTACATCATACCAATGATCAGTAGTAGCTTTTCTTACATTAAATGGTTTACCTCTTTCTACAAGAACTTCATTGAATCTAGTCCAGAATACCAATCTTTCAGATTGAGATTTATTCAATTCCCCTGAACCAATCTGTATCTTTGCATTCTTGATAAAATCATTAGGCTTTTCAACGACTTCAAACTTTGGTGCATATAAAGAATCTCCGATTCTATATGCATGTATTTCAATCAAAAAGAAATTGATATTTTTATTTGTATTATTATTCAACCACTCAATTGCACTTCTGTGTTCTTCGCGTGCTTCCTTCACAATCCATACGATCACATTTGCATCTAATCCAGAAGCATATGTAACAATCTTACCCAGATGATCATGATTTGATGCCTCAAGTTGATTCTCAATAATTACCTTCTGACAAGTCGTTTCATCACTAGCCACCAGGTCACAACGATAAGAGCCAACAAACACTTCTTTTTCAATATCTACCAGTGTCAGTCCTAAAACTTCATTTAACAATTCTATGTTCTCATCCTTAGCTAGCCAATTTGAGAAATCATATTGTTCATGACTCCATAATTTTCTTACATCAACTTCCTCAAGTCTTCCTAATTTTATCGTTGACATTATTTCACCTCTCTCTTCCAATTACCGTAATCGTAACCTTTTATATGGTGGTGACACTATTCGCGGACACCAAATAACGGCGGATACAATTCCGGCATATAACTTATGTTTCCGAAATTTTTTGCACCTCTCTATAATTACTAGGTTCTATATACATAATTTCATGCTAAAAACACAGGTACATATTCTCTAAAAAAGCCCGCTAACCCGCATAAACTCAAGGTTTCTTCGACAGCAAGCAGACCGTCTCCACATGTCCGCTATGGCAGAACTGGTCCACGCCCTGCACCTTCTCCACCGCATATCCCCCGGCGGTGAGGTACTTTAAGTCGCGGGCGAGGGTGGCCGAATCGCAGCTTACGTAGACGACGCGCTTCGGAGCCATGGAAAGAATGGTGTCCAGCAGGGATTGGGCGCAGCCCTTGCGTGGCGGGTCTACGACGATTACATCGGCCGAAATGCCGTCGGAAGCGTATTTGGCCGGGAGGACATCCTCGGCGCGGCCCACATAGAATTCGGCATTGGTGATGCCGTTTAAGGCCGCGTTGGCCTTGGCATCCTCGATGGCCTGCGGAACTATTTCGACACCGTAAACCTTGCGTGCATTGCGGGCAAGGAAAAGCGAGATCGTGCCGATTCCGCAGTAGAGATCCCAGACCGTCTCGGTTCCGTGCAGGTCGGCATATGAGAGCGCAAGGTCGTAGAGAACCTTGGTCTGCTTAGGGTTGACCTGATAGAAAGAGAGAGGCGAGATTCTGTAGCGGATGTCGCCGATATAATCCTCGATGTAAGGATTGCCGGCGAGGAGGCGGCATTCGGTACCGAGGATTACATTGGTGCGACGGGTGTTATAGTTAAGCATGATTGATGCAATTTTTCTGTCATCGGAAAAAGCGAGATTCTGAAGGGCTTTAACAAGTTCAGGCTCGGCTTTAAGATGGTCACCGTTAATGACGATGCAGACCATGATCTGTCCTGTCGCGGCTCCGATGCGGATGAGGATGTGGCGTACAAGTCCGGTGTGAAGTTCCTCATTGTAAGGCTTAATATTGTACTTTAACATGTGTGACTTGATTGCTGCAAGAATTCCTGCATTTATGTCACTGCCGATGAGGCAGTCATCGCACGGAATGATACTGTGCGTGCGTCCTGCGTAAAAGCCGGTGACTATGTTGCCGTCGCGGTCATATCCGACCGGAAACTGGGCCTTGTTGCGGTAACGAAACGGCTCGTCCATTCCGAGAACCGGAGGAACCTCGATGTCTGTGAGGCCGCCGATTCTGGCAAGGTTGTTGCGGATAAGATCTGTTTTGAAGGAGAGCTGCGCCGGATATGACATTGCCATGAGCGTGCAACCGCCGCATGCCTTGGCAACAGGGCACGGAGGTGCCACACGGTCAGGTGACGGCGATATGATCTCCATGAGACGGCCGTAACCGTATGTTTTGCCGATTTTGGTCGCTTTAGCGATAATGCGGTCGCCTACGATCGCATCTTTTACAAAAAGAGCGTAGCCATCTATTTTGCCTACGCCCTCCCCGTTAAGGGTAATATCTTCTATTGTTAATTCGTAATCTTTGTTTTTTATAATTTCCATATCAGTACCATGTAAAATATTATATAGTGCTTCTGATGTTGCTGTCCAACATCTTGTTGAAACCAAGCCATTCCCCGGCCTGTGCGCCCGGTGCATTAAGAGCCTCCTTGAAGGTCTCAAGCTTGGCATCTATATCATCGGCATAGTGGAGCGCAACCGCCTCGATGAGCGCCGGCTTCTTAGGTGAACCATACTCGAACTCACCGTGATGCGCCAATACGCAGTGCTTAAGTTCGCGCGCAAGCACAACCGGAAAACCTTCTATCTCGCTTACCGCGCGGCCGATGATTTCGCAGCCCATAACGATATGTCCGAGAAGCTGGCCGGCATCCGTGTAATCATTCTCCGGGAACGATGACAACTCGTATACCTTGCCGATATCGTGGAAAACAGCAGCTGTTATTAAAAGATCCCTGTTAAGATAAGGATAATTGTCCGCCAATGTGACACAGAGCTTCGTCACGCCCAGGGTGTGCTCAAGCAGGCCGCCGACAAAACCGTGATGAACGCGCTTCGCTGCCGAATGGCGCTTAAATTTTGCCGCAAAATCCTTATCATCTATAAAAAATCTGCGTGTGAGCTTAAGAAGATACTCGTTCTTCATACTGAGGATTATGGAAGTAAGCTCCGCATACATCTCCTCAATGTCCTTCTGTGAAGTAGGCATATAATCGCTCTCGATGTATGTGCCCTCGTCAGCCTTGCGGGCTTCCTTTATGTTAAGCTGAAGTGCGCCGTTAAAAACAGTGACATCGCCCTTGATGTCCACATAATCCATGGACTCAAATTCACGGATTCCGGCTGAGCCAAGATCCCAGATTTTACCGTCAAGGGTGCCTGTTTTATCCTGAAGGATTACGTTGCCGTATTCCTTGCCGCTCTTGGCAACCGCTATTGTCTTGTGTTTACAGAAATATACTCCCGATATTCTTTCGCCTTCTCTGAGTGTTTCAATAAATCTCATACTGTAATGTCCTTTTCTACTCAATTGATATGTGTCTATTCTACACCCAAAGTCACACGGAATACAATCTCTTTATACGAATCTCTGCTTTTTCTTTTGACAGTTACCGCCATGATGTCTCCGGAATCAGCAGCATTAAGCTTATCCATGAAATCAGACATGTTCTCTATCGTCTTAGCATCAATTCTTGTAATAATGTCACCCGTCTGTATGCCGGCGCTGTATGCCGGCGAACCGACTTCAACAGCCGACACGTATAAACCTGCCGGAATCCCGTAATTATCTTCTGCGGCACTGTTTATAGGTTGTCCTTTTATTCCGAAATACGACCGGCTCCGTCCGTTAATCAGATTCTCAATAAGCGTTCTTACACCCGATGCCCGGTATCCACCGAGCAATGAATTATTCTTAGAAGTAATTTCCGTGGTTACTACCGCGATGATTTCTCCTGAGGTATTGCAGATAAATCCGTAACCGGAGATCTCGTATCTGATATCTGAGAGCAAAAGTCCGTAACCGCAGTCAGTACCGTACTGGTATCCGTGCGCATCGGCTATAATGCCGTAACCGACTGCACTTCCGTTTCCGTAAAGATTGCCGGCCGCAATCACTATATCGCCGGCCGATACTGCATCCGAATTACCAAGGCGTGCAATCGCAACCGCGTTGCTCTTGTTTCTGGAAGCCTTTACGACTGCCATACCCGACACCTCATCGCCGGCCACAAGTGTGCACTGTGCCGAAGCTCCATCAGTAAATTCTGCCGTTATGCTGTCATAACCGCCGACTGCCGAATAATCCGTGAGTATATAATATCCGCTATCATCCCCGGATACTACCATACCGTATTCCTTGTCGGAATAATCCGCCCACGAACCGTCTGACGACAGAACAGTTATTTTTACTGATGCCTTGTTCACTCCTGCCGCAACTGCCTTAAGCGATGCCGCATAATCTGTCAGCCGTCCGATTTCAGGTGAGGTCTCACCCGTCCCTGCAGCCGATTCGGACTCCGGCTCTGCCTCCGTCGTCTGTTCAGGAGATACCGTGATGTCCTCTGTGTTATTCTGAAGTGTCTGTGTTGTATCTTCCAACGGAGTTGCCGCAGGATTTTCAAGTGTGATATCCTGCCTTCCTTCATCGGGCTTTATATATCCGGCGCCCGTTCTGTAGACTATGATCATCACAAGACCCGCGATAAGTCCGAATACAACCGCCATAGCCACGACAAATGCTGTCTTTTTGGCTAATTTTTTAACTTTTTTCCCTTTCTCCGGCATGATATGTTCCGTATAAAGATTGTATTTTTTCTCCTCATTGCTGTTATTCTGTTGTTCCATAAGTCATCTCCAATACATAGTAAGAAAGATTATACCTACAAAATATGAACAATTTATGACATAGATGTAAATTACTTCTCCGGTTGAACTTTCAGACCGGATATTGTATTATATTCCTATGAATAATAAAGCACTTAAAACACTTGAATACAACAAAATAACAGACCGTCTTGCATCACATGCATCATCGGAGCCGGGCATTAAGCTGTGCCGGGAATTGCAGCCAATGATGGATATGGACGAGATAAACTCAGCACTTAAGCAGACATCGGATGCGGTATCCAGGATTTTCAGGCATGGAAGCATTTCTTTTGCCGGACTCAAGGACATAAGACCTCTTACCAAGGCTCTTGAAGTCGGAAGCGCACTTGGGATGTCCGAACTGCTGGACATATGCTCATTATTAAAGGTCGCTGCCGGGGCACGCAGATACGGTGTCTCAGAGGATGAAGCCGCTGACAGCTTAAGCGGATTGTTTAATGCCATATATGATATCGCAGACGTCCGCCGTGAGATAGAACGCTGTATCCTCTCCGAGGATGAGATTGCGGATGATGCCAGCGCAGAGCTTAAGAACATCCGCAGACAGATGCGCATATGCACCGAGAGAATCCGTACCGAACTTAACAGCATGCTTAACGGAAGTGACAGGACATATCTTCAGGAGGCCGTTATCACTACGCGTGGCGGACGATACTGTATTCCGGTCAAGGCCGAATATAAATCACAGGTTCCCGGAATGGTCCACGACCAGTCCAAGGCCGGTTCCACATTTTTTATTGAACCTATGTCCGTAGTACGCCTTAATAATGAGATACGCGAATACGAGGTTAAAGAAAGTGAGGAGATTGCGAAGATTCTCGCATCACTCTCAGCCATGGCAGGCAATTATACAGCTGAGCTTGATGCTGACTATGACATTCTCTCACAACTGGATTTTATTTTTGCCAAAGCGAAGCTCTCCTTTGAATACAAAGGAAGCGAACCAATCATGAATACGCGCGGTTATATTAATATCCGGAAAGGCCGTCACCCGCTCATCGACAGCCGCAAGGTTGTGCCGATAGACGTATCGATCGGTGACAAATATAGCGAACTCATAATAACCGGTCCCAATACCGGCGGTAAAACAGTAACGCTTAAAACAATCGGGCTTTTTTCACTATTAGGTCAGTCCGGGCTCCATATACCGGCTGCCGACAATTCGGAGCTGACTGTATTTAATGATATTTTTGCCGATATCGGTGATGAACAGAGCATTGAGCAGAGTCTTTCAACGTTCTCCTCACATATGAAGAACATCATTGAGATACTTGCCAAAGCTGACAGCAATTCACTCGTCCTTTTTGATGAGCTTTGTGCCGGAACGGATCCTACCGAGGGTGCCGCCCTCGCAATATCCATTCTCACAAGCCTTCATAAGCTCAGGGTTACAACCGTCGCAACCACGCATTACAGCGAACTTAAGATATTTGCACTTTCAACGGAAGGTGTACAGAACGCCTGCTGTGAATTTGACGTTGCCACACTTGCACCGACTTACAGGCTTCTTATCGGAATTCCGGGTAAAAGTAACGCTTTTGCTATCTCCGGGAAATTAGGCCTTCCGCAATATATCATAGATGATGCCAAGGAATCCCTGGCGTCTGAAGATGTCGCATTTGAAGATGTTATATCCGACCTTGAGAAGAGCCGTGTGACAATTGAACGTGAGAAGCTTGAACTTGAAGAATATAAGAAAGAAGTTGAAGACCTTAAGAATCAGCTTAAAGCCAAGAATGAACGACTTGATGAGCGTTCTGACGATATACTTCAAAAAGCGCGTGAAGAGGCTTCTGCCATTCTGCGCGAAGCCAAGGAAACCGCTGATGATGCTATCCGTAAACTCAACAAAGCCAATGCTGCCGGCATGTCGGTGACCGAGCTTGAGAAGCAGCGTCAACGTATCAAAGATAATATAAACAAAGTCGATAAAGGACGAGTCCTCAAATCACAGGCGCCGGCCAGACAGCATAAAGCTTCCGATTTCCATATCGGAGACCGCGTGCATGTCGCCAGCCTTAATCTTGACGGTACGGTTCACACTCTTCCTAACCAGAAGGGTGAACTTAATGTCACTATCGGTATCATGAATTATAATGTAAACATGTCCGATCTTACAATAATAGAGGAAGCATCCGAGATGCGCAAGATCAAGCAGAAGAGCTCCGGTATCGGAAAGCTTAAGATGAGCAAGACAGCTTCCATATCGCCTGAGATCAATCTTATCGGAATGACATCGGACGAAGCCATAATGACGCTTGACAAGTACCTTGATGATGCTTTTCTCTCACACATATCACCTGTGAGAATCGTGCACGGCAAGGGTTCAGGCATATTGCGGAATGCCGTCCATAACTACCTTAAGCGCCAGAAGCATGTCAAATCGTTCAGGCTGGGCTCATTCGGCGAAGGCGATTACGGTGTCACAATTGTAGAATTCAAAGATTAGGGAGATTATTATGCCAGAAAAACAGAGAATACTCATCGTTGATGATGATGAAAATATAGCTGAACTCATTTCACTCTACCTCATTAAGGAGTGCTATGATACAAGAATCGTAAATGACGGAGAAAGTGCACTTACCGCATTCAGTGAATTCGCACCAAACCTGATTCTTCTCGACCTTATGCTCCCGGGCATTGACGGGTATCAGGTATGCCGCGAAATTCGCAAAAACAGCGACACTCCGATAATCATGCTTTCCGCCAAAGGTGAAATTTTTGATAAAGTACTGGGGCTTGAACTCGGTGCCGACGATTATATGATAAAACCTTTTGATTCCAAAGAGCTTGTTGCGCGCGTCAAAGCCGTCTTACGCAGATACTCTGTTCCTGCTGCAATACCTTCCGCGAATCCGGAACCGGCCGCAGGTTCGGAGCGTACCGGCGAATATGTTGAATATCCGGATCTTCTCATTAATATGAGTAATTATTCGGTTATGTATATGGGGCATGAAATCGATATGCCGCCCAAGGAAATTGAACTTCTTTATTTTCTGGCATCATCGCCTAACCAGGTTTTTACCAGAGAACAGCTTCTCGACCATATCTGGGGATATGACTACATCGGCGATACCCGTACCGTTGATGTGCATATAAAGAGAATCCGTGAGAAAATTCACGACCATGAATCATGGAGCATCGGAACCGTATGGGGAATAGGTTATAAATTCGAAACGTCCAAGAAGAGGAAATAATGAAAAACAGGCTGATTTACAAATTCATATTAAGTTTTGCCGCTGCTACGCTTGTGGCCTTCCTTGTTATGTCATATGTTATACCTAAAATTACATTGAACAAAGCCTTACAGAGCGAATCCGACAAATTATATGTCAAAGCGACATCCATTGCGTCAGATTACGGTACCGGATATTTTTCAAACCGCTCCGAATCTGCCAGAATCGGAACCATATTCGATGCTCTCGGCAAATATATCGGATGTGATATAATGCTGCTGTCTTCCAACGGAGACGTTCTTATCGACACAGGACATACCTACGCTGCTGCCATCGCGGATTTTGATCCGGCTGATGCCGGAAACGGTCACTATGTCCGCGGTACATTCCATGATATTTATAAAGAAGACCAGATATCCGTATTCTATCCGGTAGAATACCGCTTTACGGTTCAGGGATATGTCGTTATAAATAAACCCGTTTCTGAAATCCGCCGCAGCATCACACCTTATTCCAACTATAATTATTTTACCTTCCTTATAACGGTGATTTCCTTATCCATTATTATTTTTCTCTACGCAATGGAGATAATAAGACCCCTCAACAAACTGACCAAAGCTGTTTCCGCATATGCCAAAGGCGATTTTAGTATCAAAACAAAGCTGGGACGCAGCGATGAGCTCGGACGTTTGTCGGATTCACTTGACTATATGGCTATGGAGCTCGATAATCTTAATGATTATCAGAAAAAATTCATAGCCAATATATCGCATGATTTCCGCTCTCCTCTCACCTCGATCAAGGGTTATCTGGAGGCCATGCTGGACGGCACCATTCCTCCTGAAATGCAGGGCAGATATCTTAATATTGTAATATCCGAAACAGAACGCCTTACAAAGCTCACGAATAACCTGCTTACCATGAACAGTCTTAATAACGGTTCAGTTCTCGATATAAGTGATTTTGATATAACCGCAATCATCCGCCAGACGATAGGTACTTGCGAAGGCATCTGTGAGAAGAAAAACATTAAATTCAAACTCGTATTCTCCGACAAGGCACTTATGGTTACCGCTGACCAGAGCAAAATCCAGCAGGTCATCTACAATCTTGTGGATAATGCCATCAAATTCAGCAATGCAGATTCGTCCATCATTATTTCCGCTTACGAAAAAGGCGACAAAATAATGGTTTCCGTAAAGGATTTCGGTATCGGAATTCCTAAGGGCAGCATTTCCAAAATATGGGACCGTTTCTACAAGACTGATCTGTCCAGGGGAAAAGATAAAAAAGGCACAGGGCTTGGTCTTGCTATCGTAAAAGACATCATCAAGGCCCATGATGAATATATAGACGTAATAAGCACGGAAGGTGTCGGAACAGAGTTCATCTTCGGCCTCCCGCGCTCTAAAAAGCAAAGTGATAATTACTAAATTATTAATCCCAGTTAAATGTTCTCGGGCATCCCTGCATCTTCAGACCCATAAAATCATTCTGACGTAATGCCTCGTAGAGAACAATCGCAACCGAGTTGGACAAATTCAGCGACCTGATGTCGCCCCACATAGGAATCCTGACACAGGTATCCTGATGTTCTTTAAGAATACTCTCCGGTATTCCCGCACTTTCTTTGCCAAACATTATATAACAGTTATCCTCATATTGCACATCCGAATAACATCTGGCTGCTTTAGTGGTCGCCATGTAAATATGTGCATCGGGATTACGCTGCATAAAATCATCAAAATCCCTGTAAACCGTAACATCCAGTTTGTCCCAATAATCAAGTCCGGCTCTTTTTACCATCTTATCGTTAATGCGAAATCCCATCGGCTCGATAAGATGAAGTCTTGTATTGGTCGCCACACATGTACGTCCAATATTGCCAGTATTGGCAGGCATTTCCGGCTCCAGTAACACAATATTCAACATAATCAGTCCTCTTTCAACGCGATATCAACTTCAATAAGCTTATCCCCATCGAAAAACATAGGCATGCATATATTCTCAGTATATATCTGCTCCATCTTGAAATTACCCCGTATTATCGCAGGCGGAGTAATGTCGATTGTCACACCTTTGGTAGAAAGAACTGTCGCCGCATTGCCAAGTATCATATTACTAAGCTCGCTTAATGCACTGAGCGAAAGCTCGTCCAGCTTATCTACAGGCATCATACACATCTTGGATGCCAGTTCGCATGCCACTTCGTTATTAACAGCAATAAGCACCTGTCCTTTGACTTGTCCGGTAATACCTATGCATATTACAAGAACATTATCCTCGAATGTATTTGTTTTAACATAAGGCTTGCCCGGTTTAAGCGCAAGTCCGCATGCTGTCTGAAGCACACTCGCCGCTGACACGAGGAATGCATTAACATATTCTGAATTCATCTGTTAGAACCTCCAATAGCATTTATATGCTTTTATCTAAGTGTATTAATAAATTCTTCCAGTCTCTCCATAGCTGTCTTAAGATTGCTGAGTGAACTTGCATAAGACATTCTTAAGAATCCCTCACCGCACTCTCCGAATGCCGTTCCCGGCACTATCGCAACCTTATATTCTTTAAGGAATCTCATTGCAAATTCCTCCGATGTCATACCGAATTCCGCAATATTAGGGAAAATATAAAATGCTCCAAACGGTTCAAAACATTTAAGTCCCATACCGCGCAGTCTGGTAAGCATAAATCTTCTTCTCTGGTCGTACTCATCACGCATATGCTCTATATTCTCATCACAATGTCTCAGGGCTTCAACCGCAGCATACTGGCTGTTAGTCGGTGCACACATGATTGCGAACTGATGTATTTTGAGCATCTGTTTGATAATCGGAGCCGGTCCGCAGGCATATCCGAGTCTCCACCCGGTCATTGCGTGGGACTTGGAAAATCCGTTTATCACTATCGTTCTGTCCGTCATTCCCGGAATAGATGCGATTGAACAATGATGTTCACCGCCGTATGTGAGTTCCGAATATATCTCATCTGATACAACAAAAATATCTTTATCTATACATATCTGTGCTATCTTCTCAAGTTCTTCCTTCGGCATGATTGCACCGGTAGGGTTATTAGGAAACGGAAATACAAGTATCTTCGTCTTCGGCGTAATCGCGGAAAGAAGTTCTTCAGGTGTGAGCCTGAACTCATTCTCCTCCTTAAGATTAACCAGTACGGGTGTTGCATCTGCAAGGACCGCACATGGCAGATATGATACATAGCTCGGCTGCGGAATGATAACCTCGTCTCCGGGATTAAGCATCGCCCTGAATGCAAGGTCAATGGCTTCACTTCCACCAACTGTTATAAGTGTCTCACCGTCATGATTATAATTCAGGCCATATCTTCTGTTCAGGAAATTACAGATTTCCGTTCTTAATTCGGAAAGTCCGGCATTACTTGTGTAATATGTCCTTCCTTTTTCGAGTGAATATATTCCTTCTTCCCTGATGCTCCACGGCGTATCAAAATCAGGTTCGCCCACGCCCAGGGAAATAGCATCTTTCATTTCACTTACTATATCAAAAAATTTACGGATTCCGGATGGCTGAATCCCGACTACTTTGTCTGATAATGGATTTCTCATGGTGTTACCAACATCCTTTCGTCATTCTGAGTAACATTAAGTATTGTTCCGTGATCCTTGTATTTCTTAAGCACAAAATGTGTTGATGTGCTGATTACGGAATCAAGCGTGGCAAGCTTATTGGCCACAAAAAATGCCACTTCCTTCAATGTCTTTCCTTCTATCATAACAGTAAGGTCAAATCCGCCTGACATAAGATATACCGCATGCACTTCCGAATAGTTGTAGATGCGCTCTGCTATCATATCAAATCCGTTGCCTCTCTGCGGTGTTACCTTAACCTCAATGAGGGCTGATACTTTCTCCTCACCTGTCTTATCCCAGTTGATAAGTGTATGATATCCGCATATGATATGCTCTTTCTCCATCTCTGCTATTTCATTGGCAACCGCTGCCTCTGACTCGCCAAGCATTGCTGCGAGGTCGGCAACATCTATTTTACTGTTTTTCTCAAGAATCGCTAAAATCGTCTCTCTCATAACATGTCTCCTTTATTTTCTCTCTAAATAACTTATCTCTTCATCATTGCAAAGAATTTTATCATTATTATCTGTTGTGTAACCTATGATACATGCAGGCATTCCTTCACGTCTCATAGCTTCAACCAATCCTGCTCCGTCCGGCGTTACGGCTATAAAGCAGCCCGAAGACTTCATTCTGTATGGGTTCAGGCCCAGATATGTGCTTATCTCGACTATCTCCTGTCGAAACGGTATCGCTTTCAAATCCACTCTGAATCCGCGGTGAGTTCCCAGTGCCATATCCCATAATGCTCCGAATATTCCTCCGTCGGATGCATCATGCATAACCTTAACACCGAACTTTCCCGCGACTGCGGCCTCATCTTCAATAGGAATCCATGCCTCGCATTCTTTAACCGGTTCAAGGTATCTCGCCGAAAATCTCGTAAGAAGCTTACCATACATCTGTTCATCATCAAGTATATATGCCGTCTCTTCTATCCCAACCGTTCCGACTGCCACAATGGCATCACCGGGCGCAGTCTTCGGCGGATATGCATATTCGTCAGCCTCACCAATTGCGGTTACCGTCACCATGTTATGTGAAAGTCCTTCACACACCTCGGTATGTCCGCCCGTAAGTACGGTATGACAATTTCCGCACGCCCTGAGGATATTTCTGGTCATCGCCTTAAGTTCCTGTTCCTCAGCATCTTCCCGCAATAAAAAAGCCGCCTGAATGCCCACAAGTCTCCCACCCGCGGACCAGATATTGTTAGCTGCCTTATATACAGCCATCCGCAGTGAGATATCATTACCCATCGTTCCGGTCTGCGTACTCGCGATAACCCTTCCGTCTGATTTTCCAAGGTCAGCGCAGTCTCTGGCCGCAACCGGGCCTCTGCCGATTAGGTTCGTGACACTTCTGTATAAAATATTACCGGGTACCTTTCCTGTCTGCATAAAATCCTCTTAATGCCTTAACTGTAATGTTTTTATTATAACACATATGCACAATAATTCCAAACACTATATTTGTAAAGAATTATGTTGCCATATCCGGCTTTAAAGGGTATATTTTAGGTATATGCTGTCATGACAAGCGGAATTACCATTGCGACAATCAGTAACACTGCTATAATGATAGTCACTATTTTAAGACCTTTTTTATTTAACATAATAATCATCCTTTCTAATCATATATATTTATATCGGAGGTAATTATATGAACGCAATACCGGCTGTTTTATCGGTCTCACATTCCATCGGCTTATGTATACTCATCGGAGTTATCATTCTCTGCCTTGAGATTCTTTATCACCGCAAGAAGGACGAACGTGAAAAAAATAACTCCCGCAAGCGGTTCTGGGAAAAGGAAGCCGAAGCAAATTCCGTCCGTAAGAAAGACATCACATTCCTTAATTACATAGATATTCCGCTCGAAAGCCTTCCGTTCATACATACGGATGATGACGAGCTTAATGAATACCAGAATATCGTCAAAGACCTTGCCGGTAAGCGTATTCTTAATCTCGGCGGCATCAGCAATACCGATCTCAAATTAGAGTACGGACCGGCCAACCTTCCGGAACTCATGCAGTATGATGACAATTATAACACACTTACCGCAACTCTTGCAAAGTGGGGTTCCCGCCTCGCTTCAATAGGCATGAGCGACCGCGCGATAATGGTTCTTGAATACTGCGTTGATATAGGTTCTGATGTAAGTCTCGCGTATTACACACTTGCTGATGAATACCGTAAGAAAGGACGCACCTCGGATATAGACAAGCTTATTAAAAAAGCCGAAAAGCTTGATTCCATAATGAAGAAAGCAATTTTGGAAAAGCTTAACACTATCCGTTCCTATATTGATTAATTGCTTGTACGGTCCCGGACGATACCGTACTCTGACATTATCCTGTCAATCATCCTTGATGCGTCGCTCTTGGTAACCGTATCCATATCGCAATGTATTGATACATTATACCGCCTGATAAGTGCCGCAAGGTATGATTTCTGTCTTGGCGTAGCCGGTTCCCTCTTAGGGAGCCTGTACACAAGCTGTACCGGTGCTATTTCCTTACAGGACATTTCACAAAGCTTTCCGTAAATAACGGATGCACTTCCGGCATCATCATATGCCCGGTGGTGTCTTACATCAATTCCAAAATATCCGCATAATGCCTCCAGACTTTTGCTCGGAATATCCGGCAGTACGGTCTTAGCAAACTTATATGTGTCAATTCCCATTCTCTCGTATGTAATCGAATGATCGGCGGCGGCTTTCTTGATAAAACTGTAATCAAATACAATGTTATGTCCCAGAAGCGGCAGTCCTTCGGTTATACCGACAATGCGCTCTATCAGGCTGTCTATCGCAGGTGCATCTTTTACCATATCATCATCGATTCCGGTGATGTCCGTAATTCTGTCCGGAATATGGTATCCCGGATTAACAAGGGTCGATAACATATCCGTGACCGTCCCATTCTCAATTCTTATAGCGCCTACTTCTATTATACTGTCCTTGGCGGGATTAAGTCCTGTGGTCTCAATATCAAGTGCCACGTATGAATTCAACATGCACAATCTCCTTAATGTGTCATAATTACAGTATAACGATTATTTTAACTATTGCAAGAATGTATTTCATACTGTAGACTTAAAATATGAGCAGAAAATCCTATCTAACCAAATTGATAAATGATAATGACTCCGATGCTGTGGTTTATTGCATCGGTTTAGTTTCGGTTTTTCTTGTTGCTGCTGTATATTATATTATACGCATATCGCATATTATTCCGGACACCGGCTGTGCATTCAGACGTATTACGGGATTATACTGTCCGGGATGCGGAGGCACGCGTTCATTTGTTTACCTTATCCACGGTCATATCATAAAAAGCCTTGCTTATCACCCATTTGTACCGTATGTATTTACAATTGCCATTATTTTTTACGTTTCACAGACCGTGCGTTTCATCTCGAAAGGCCGTACATGGGCGATGCATCTTGGCATGCCCCTTATTATACCGGGTGCTGCTATCATCCTGCTTAACTGGATTGTCAGAAATATTTTTCTCGTTGCGGGGATGAGTCTTTTTTAAAAAAAGCTTGCAATCTGCCGGTTCATATGATAATATAGTTTCTGTTGAAAACATATATCGTACATGCGGGTGTAGTTCAATGGTAGAACACCAGCCTTCCAAGCTGGATACGTGGGTTCGATTCCCATCACCCGCTTTTGTTATGTCCGGATTTCTTATTTTCCCATTTACAATTGTATTGCAATAAAAAAGAGCACCAACCATTCTTCGGTCAATGCTCTGTTTTCTTATTATGATTATTATTTTACCAGTTATAATACGATACCGCAGATGCGCCCGCCATTCCGGCAGCAGCCACCACAAATATTATTATGTAATACACAATACAGATTGCATTGAGTATAACACCTATGAGACCACATACGAAACCGGCCTTGGACTGTCCGTTATACACACCGTTATGCGTTTTCTTATACTTACTTGAAAGCACAAGTGCAATTATACCGGTAACGATACCGACTCCCCAGCATCCGAGGACGAGACTTATAATACCGCATACAAGTGCACCGACTGATGTTCCGTCATTATTATTAACCGGAGCATTATTGTAATTGTACTGTGTATATCCGTTATTATATCCATTCTGCTGATAGCCGTTGTTGTATCCGTTATTATATCCATTCTGGCCGTTCGGCTGCTGGTATCCATTGTTGTACCCGTTATTATATCCGTTCTGCTGATAGCCGTTATTGTATCCGTTATTATATCCGTTCTGGCCGTTCGGCTGCTGATAGCCATTGTTATATCCGTTCTGTGAACTTCCGCTATATGGCGGATCATTCTGCTGATAAATATTATTGGCAGCACCATTCATCCTCATGCGTTCTTCCTGGGATGGTGCCTGATAGCTTCCCGGTCCGGCATTGCCCTGACTGTTCTGCTGTCCGCCCTGATATGTGTAATTAGTGTACTTATCCTCTTCATTCATATTATTGTTATCCATTAATTAAGCTACCTCCTGGTATTCTCGCGCACGGCGTTAATAACATTGTATTATAAGAACACATAATTGTCAATGAGGAACGTTGCATAATAAACAGACTGCCGGCTCATTTCTCCGGCAGTCTGTTTATTATTTTTCTGCTGTTTTCATTTCCAGCACTCTGCTGTCATTCACCTCATAAATGATAACATCCTTGCCCTTGGTGTACACCTTGTCACCCACCGCCACATGGCTGGCCTGTAACTGTTCTGACGGCATAATCTTATTTGATATTGATTTAATATCTCCTGCGTATTCGTATCCTTCATATGCTTTTTCAAGCTCTTCAACCGATGTTGCCACACCAAACTTATCTGCATAAACATATACTTCATCATTATATGACAGATATATCTGCTGAAGTTCACCTGTAGCATAACCTGTTGACGGCTGTTGTACATCACCCTCTGCAACTGCTGTTGTTCCGGCTTCTCCGCTTCCGGATGTCGCCTTTTTTGTGCATCCATACATGAAAAGCATTGAGCATACTAAAACGCAACATAAAACTGTACCTACTAATTTCTTCATACAAGTACCTCCTAATAAATTTTTGCTGTTATTATACAATCGTTGTAATCATTTGACCAACGTTTATATACTATTGAAGATGAATGTCCATCTGCCAAGGCCATCATATACGAATTTGAACCTTGTCTCACATACCCACAACACATCGTCATGTGCCCTACTGTCTTACTGTATGGACTATTTAAATCTGCTGCAAATCCTAACAAACACGGCCTTCCGTTATCTATTTCACCTAATGCTAACTCTATAACTGGATTCCAGTGAACTGTTGCTGATGTCTTATATACACTACTGTATTTTTTTACATATTCTTTTATAACGCTTGGTACGCTGTTATTGGCATAATTTTTATTAAATAACACCTCAACCTCGGATACCATTCTTTCCCATCCACTTGGATTTAATTTTGAGTATCCATTATTAGACCAATAGTATATCAAATTAGCTGTTGCTGCTGCCACACAATTTGATGGTCCCTGTAATCTAGGTATTACTCCAGTAATCACTGTTCTTGCCATTTGTGGAATAAAGTTCTGTTCATATGCATTTCCAAACTCATCCAAATATACAATACTCTTTTTGTCTGTCAGGAAATATGTTCCATTAACGTATCCAATTTCTACGCTATCCCGACTTATACCATTATTAGACATATACAAATAATATGTAGGGACATTCTCTGATATCTCACATATATTATTAGTCTCTTTATCGACGATCACATACCCAATATACTCGCCATCAAGATAAAAAAGAAATAGCGTTGACGTTACATTTTCTTCATAATCGCACATTTCAACTTCATCATATGAATCAAATTGACTCATTTTTTCGATATTGCTGTCTTGTGCTGATAGTAACTGTAACTCTTCCCTTATCATTACCACACTCTCACTCACCTGTGGTTCAATTTTTTCTGCACCTAGAACACTTGTTAATTGTGCAGAACTCGACAACATTACAACCGTTGCCATTAGCCACAATAATAGTTTTTTCATCATTGGCTCCTCCATTCATTGTCATAACCAAAAGTAACTTATTAATGAAAGCATTTTTGCTTTACATCCTACATTATTTACACTTACTCATAAGAAATCTACTCCTGCCCTTTTATAAATAAATTTCCTATTAATTGAGTTTATACACACCCATCATTTCGCCCTTACGAGCTACTCCGCTATAATGATATTAATATATTAACACACTCTTCAGTACTATGTCAATATATCCCCCACTCTCTTAACAACCAATAAAAAGCCTCTGTCATTTGCCATCAAATCAAAAATAAATCTATCCTGCGAAACTTAAACACCGCTGCCACTATTGATTTCGGAAAAGTCATGATTTCCGTATTATATCTGGTGGCAGTGTCATTATAGAACTGTCTTGCCTTGGTTATTTTATCCTCTGTTCCCGTCAATTCTTCCGATAATTGCATATAATTTTTATTTGCTTTTAATTCCGGATATCTCTCGCATACCGCCCAGAACTGTTTCATGGCCTTGTTAAGTTTACCGTCTGCCGCAACCGCCTCTGTGGTATTGTTTCCTTCCACTACGCCCGCCCGTAATCTGACTACATTCTGCAGCACTTCACTCTCGTACCCTGCATATTCTTTGGTAATGTCAACCAAAGCCGGTATCATAAATTTCTCCTTTCCACAATTTCATTAACTATATTTTTATTTTCCTCAAGCACAACGGCATATATGAGATAATCGTCCCACAGGCTCAGTTTTTCTTTATCTGCATCACTTAGATACGAGTAATCATGTATAAAATTCTTCATGCCGTAAACGCACTCAGCCAACTCATTTCCTTTTTCGCTCCGCTTGTACCCGACTGCTTCCTTCCCGATTCTTGTAACCACAAAATTAATTATAAATGGCCACAGCAGAAATATCATCAATGCCGCAAACATAACGACTATTATACCTATCCAGAACAAATATTTTCCGCCTGACATAATAAACACTACCTGCTCGTGGAAAGTCTGATTATCCGGTGCCGAATCAAGCCAGTCCAACATTCCGTGGATTGTATCATAATTAAAATAATATATACATATCAAAGTGGCGATTATCGCAAACGGAATCCCAAGCACCGTAAGACAGCCTTTATTCTGTTCTTTTTTATTATTGGTAGGTGCAAAGGGAAGGCTGCGTTTTAATAACAGCCCCTGTTCCATCGCCTCATCCACTACCATCCGCCCCCATTTTTCATTTATATCCGGAATGTTTCCGATATTATCCAACAGATATAAATCGCTCTGTGCAAGATTGTCATCCGGCAGCGTATCGCGGCATTTCACATATCTGCCATCGGTTTCTTTAATAATTCCGAGGAGTTCATATCTCAACAGGCATGCTGCAATATCCTTGTCATACTCTATTTTCATAAGAATAATTACAATCGACAGTGCCGGGAATATCAGCCAGGTTTTTTTACTAAGCCTGTTAAGCCGGTTAAGCCTCTCCGTCTTAAATATTTTATTTTTTGATGCCAGCATATCAAACTACCTCTTCAATCAAAAAGAACATCCACAATAATTATGGATGTTCTCTGTAATCACAGCAATCATTTCATTGTAAAATCAATTTCGGATTTGTATAAAATTCTACAACGGGATATTTCCGTGTTTCTTGTCCGGAATACTTTTCTGTTTCTGTTCAAGCATCGCAAATGCGTCAAGGACACGGCTTCTGGTTTCTTCCGGCCTGATAACTTCATCTATATATCCGCGCTCAGCCGCTATATAAGGATTCATGAATTTGTCCTCATATTCCTTAATCAGCTCCTTGCGTTTGGCCTCAGGGTCTTCGGCCGCATCGATCTGTCTCTTGCCGATGATTCCGACTGCGCCCTCGGCTCCCATTACCGCTATTTCCGCAACCGGCCATGAGAATACGAAATCCGCACCCATTCCCTTGCTGTCCATTCCGATATATGCTCCGCCAAATGCTTTACGGAGTATTACCGTTACTGTCGGGACAGTTGACTCACTGTATGCGTAGAGAATTTTGGCTCCGTGACGGATAATTCCGCTGTGCTCCTGCTCTTTGCCCGGAAGGAATGCCGGTACATCAACCAGTGTAAGTATCGGAATGTTAAAGCAGTCGCAGAAACGTATGAAACGTCCTGCCTTATCTCCTGCATTATAATCAAGTGAACCTGCAATGTAATCCGGCTGGTTAGCAACAACCCCAACTGTTTTGCCTTCCATCTTAATGAAGCCGACAATAATGTTGCGCGCAAATCCCGACTGTACTTCTATAAATGAATCAAGGTCGGCAAGTTCGTCTATGACCTCATACATATTGTATGATATTTTCATATTCGGAGATACGATATCCCGAAGTCTCTTGTGATAATATTTCTTGGCCGGTTCCGCAACAGGCGGTTTCTCAAGATAATTCTCAGGAAGATACTCTAAGAGCTTTCTTACGCCCATGAGACATGAAGTATCATCATCATACACAAAATGTGCCACTCCGCTCAGATTCATATGCACATCTGCGCCTCCGAGTTCGGCCGTGGTTACAACCTCACCGGTTACCTCTTTGATAACCTTCGGACCCGTGATATACATCTGTCCGTTCTGTCTGGTCATGAATATAAAATCGCACAATGCAGGTGCATAACATGCGCCGCCGGCGCAAGGTCCCATTATTACTGCTATCTGTGGAGCAACTCCTGACATCTGCGTATGTCTTCTGAACATTCCGGCATATCCGTTAAGACTGTCTATGCCTTCCTCAATACGGGCTCCGCCGCTGTCATTTATCTCAATAAACGGTGCTTTGGCATTCATTGCCATATCCATAACATTAGCAATCTTAAGTGCATGATACTCTCCGAGAGCTCCGCCGCCCACAGTAAAATCCTGTGATGAGGCAAAAACAACTCTTCCGTTCACACGGCCGTAGCCGGTGACAACACCGTCTCCCGGTGTTTTCTTCTTGTCCATGCCAAAGTTGGTTGTACGCGTGGTCATAAGGGTATTAATCTCAACAAATGTTCCTTCGTCAAAAAGAATGTCCAGACGCTCTCTCGCCGTAAGTTTTCCTCTTTCATGCTGTTTGTCAATTCTTGCCTGACCTCCGCCCATATGCGCTGCTTCGCGTCTGGCATCGAGATCCGCTAATTTCTCATCCCACATATGTTCTGCCTTTCTATGCTAATGTTTCTAAGTCTTCCACTGTATTAATTGTGATAACTTTCTTACTTCTGTCGATTCTCTTCATGAATCCGGCAAGTGTCTTGCCCGGTCCTATCTCATAGAAGTTCTCAACTCCGTCTTCAAGCATTTTTTCCATTGTCTGCTGCCATCTTACCGGCGAATATACCTGACGCTTGAGTGTATCGCTGATTGATGTATTATCTGTTACAACCTCCGCCGCAACATTGTTAATGTACGGTATCTGAGGATTGTTAAATCTGACATTCTTAAGTTCAAGCGCAAGCTTATCCCCGGCACCCTTAAGCATAGGTGAATGGAAAGGTCCGCTCACGTTAAGAAGTGTCACAAGCTTGGCTCCGGCTTCCTTAAGAAGCGGCATCGCGGCTTCAACCGACTCGCGGTAACCTGAAATTACAATCTGTCCCGGGCAGTTATAATTGGCTGCCGACACGACTTTGCCGCTTTCTTCGGTTATCTTTGCGCAGATATCATCAATTATAGCTGCATCAAGTGCGATTACCGCAGCCATTGTTCCTTTTCCTGCAGGGACTTCATTCTCCATATACATGCCACGCTTTCTTACAAGCTTCATGGCATCCGCAAAATCAAGCGCACCGCTCGCAACAAGTGCCGCATATTCGCCGAGACTTAAACCTGCGGTAATATCAGCTTTGATACCCTTAAGTTCAACTGCCTTAAGGATACAGCATTCAGCCGCAAGCATAGCCGCCTGTGTATACTCTGTTTTGTTAATGAGTTCATTCTCCTCAAACATAATTGCCTTGAGGTCAAAATCCATAAGTTCATCAGCCTCATCTATTATCTTACGGCACTCCTCGTATTTATCGTAAAAATCCTTGGCCATGCCGACATACTGTGCTCCCTGTCCGGGAAAAATAAAAGCTGTTTTTGCCATTAAAATAATACCTCCTTGCCGTAATCAATTCTCATATATTGCTGATTTATCAACGGCTGTAAACATAAGTTCACCTTTACCTCTTACCTTGTCGTCAACGCTTATCGTTACCGCAAAAGAGTAGAGTCCCGAAGCACCCATCGTTTTCTTGCAGTCAATGATCATTGTGTCTCCCGGTATGATAGGTTTGACAAACTTGAAGTCTTTAACTTTAAGGAGAACATATATTGTGTTCTCATCAGTTCCGTCTGCCTCGATTGCAAGTGAACATGCCTGTGCGGCAGACTCAATTACAAGTACGCCCGGCATTATCGGAGCATCCGGAAAATGTCCCATAAAATACGGTTCATTGACCGATACATTTTTGAGAGCCTTTACGGACTCGCCCGGTACAACTTCAAGTACTTTTTCAACCATCTGGAAAGGCGGTCTCTGTTTGATTCTCTTGTTAATCTCTATAATATTCATCATAAGCTTAAGCCTCCGTCGATCACAATGACCTGTCCTGTAATATATGATGCCACATCAGAGCAGAGCATATTTACAACCTCAGCAACCTCTTCAACCTTGCCGAGACGTCCCATAGGTATGTTCTTAAGGTATTCCTCTTTCTTTTCTTCAGGAATTGCCTCAATCATCTCGGTTGTTATGAATCCGGGTGCTACCGCATTGACCTGGATACCGTAAGGAGCAAGTTCCTTGGCAAGTGTTGCCGTCATTGAGTTGACAGCACCCTTTGTTGCTCCGTATACCGACTGTCCGGCAAGTGCAAGCTTGGAACTTACGCTTGATACATTGACGATCCTTCCGCTTTTCTGCTTGAACATCTTAAGTGCTGCCTGCTGGCTGCAGTAAAAATATCCCTTAACGTTGATGTCAAGGCTTCTGTCAAGAGAGTCATTGTTAAGCATAAGAAGATAAGCGTCATCAACAACACCGGCGTTGTTTACAAGGATATCGATATGTCCGAAATGCTTGTATGCCTCACGGAACATTGACGCTACATCCTTCTGATTAGCTACATTAGCCTTTACTGCGATTGCATCACAACCCATATCCTTGATTGCGTTGACAACTTTCATTGCCTCTTCTTCATTGCTATTATAATTAACTACAACATCAATTCCGTCCTTGGCAAGTCTTAAAGCACATGCCCTTCCGATTCCTCTTGATGCTCCTGTTACTATGGCTACTTTACTCATCTTCTTATCCTTCCTTTATCCTGATTAATCTGCTTTCTTAAGTACAACAGCTGTATAAGAACCACCTGCTGCAAAACTTGTTACAAGCATGTATCTGTAATCTGTCGTATCAACTGTTGTCTTAACAGCTTTGCCGTTTTCAAATACATATGCTTCCTGCTTTGCCGGAAGTTTTCCAGAAAGTGTAAGTGCTGCATGTACAGCCTCAAGGTTGGCTGCTGCCGCTCTTGACTCTCCTACAACTGTCTTAACACTCATAACCGGTTTCGCTTTCTTAAATACTCTGCCGTATGAGTTCATCTCTATTGTGTCAACTGTCTTATTGCCGTCACCGAATCCGACTACCGCGTCAATATCATCAACGGATATTCCCGCATTCTCACAAGCCTTGATGATTGCCTTATCAAGTGCTGCATCGGAACCTGCAAGTGTTCCTGCCGATACCGATTCGTGTGTCATTGCATATCCTGCGATTTCGGCATATTTAACAGCGTTACGCGCATCTGCCGACGCTTCGCTTTCAAGCATCATTGTGGTGCTTCCTTCACCGAGGACAAACTCTGAACCGTTAAGTTCATATGGCTTAACAGTCTCTTCATTTGAGAAGTATCCGAGCTTGCCATAGAGAAGTTTCATTGTCTCCGTGTTCTCGTCAAGTCCGGTTGCCATCATCATCTTCTCAGCGCCGTCGCGCACTACATTATAAGCATAACAGATACTCTGAAGTCCTGCCTGCATACCGTTGGTAAGTGTTACATTCACTCCCTTTACGCCTGAGTTGATTGAAAAATATCCGCCTGCAGCATTGTATACTGTATTAGGGAAAATAAATGCGCTTCCCGCATGAAGTCCGTTCTTAATAAGTCCTTCATGGAAATTAATGATTTCCGTTGCAGGACCGTCAGCCGTACCGACAATCATACCGATTTCAGTTTCATTGTCAGTTGTAACCGTAACACCTGCGTCCGCAAGACATGCGCGTCCCGAAATGACCTGTGTCTGGCTTAATTTATCAAGCTTACGATAGAAATTAAGTTTGATTCCGTATTCTTTGTAATCATCCGCTCCGACTGTTGCAAATAATCCGTCGCCCTCTGACTTAAGTCCGCCGTTCTTAACAGCTTCAACATATGAATCAACCGTATTTCCTGCAGGGCTTACGATGCCGAATCCGGTAACATATACTTTATTGTTTTCGAGCGGTTTTATTTTTTTCTCATTCTTTGCAAAAATAACACTCGCATTATTACCGCCGAATGCGAAGTTATTGGTCATTGCATAATCGATTTCTTTGTGCTTGCTTACATTAGGCATGAAATCAAGCTTGCCGGCCTTCTCCTTAAGATTCTCAAGATCCTCGTTGGAATATCCGATTGTAGGAGGCACCGTCTCAGTTGTAAGAGCCTTGACTGTGTAAATAGCCTCAACTGCTCCGGCTGCACCGAGGCAATGGCCTACCATTGACTTGGTTGAGTCAACGGCTGTATTATCATTATCACCAAAAATAGTCTGCATAGCCTGGATTTCGGTAGAATCGTTGAGTGGGGTTCCTGTGGCATGTCCGTTGATGTAATCGATATCGGACGGCTTTAAGTCACTGTTTGCAAGTGCCCATTTCATGGCATTCATCTGGCCTTCACTGTCAGGTCTCGGTGCTGTGATATGGTGTGCATCGGAACTGATTCCGCCGCCGAGTACATCGCAGTAAATCTTCGCATTTCTTGCAACAGCGTGCTCATATGATTCAACGATAAGTGCTCCTGCGCCTTCTCCGAGTGTAATTCCCTTGCTCTTGTTATACGGTGAACACGGATCCGTATCGAGTGCATGGAGTGCCGTGAATCCGCCGAAAGCAAGTGCTGAGAATGAATCCGCACCGCCAACGATAAATGCATCGCCTACTCCTGCCCTGATAAGGTCACATGCATATTCAATACTGATCGTACTTGCCGCACATGCGTTACCAACATTGGTAACAACACCCTTAACTCCGGCAATCTTCGCTACGTTATTGGCGATAACACCGATAGGCATTTTGATGATATCTGAAGCATCCTCGCTTCCTTCGGCATTATGTCTGTCTGTGAAGAATTTCTGGATACTTACCGCACCGCCTACACAGCTTCCCATAATTACACCGACTCTGTCGGCATTATTATCATCTATTACAATTCCTGAATCTTTGATTGCTTCGTTCGCTGCCTTAACGCAGAGAAGTGAAACTCTGTCCATCTTCTGTGCATCATCGCCTGCATCAACATCAAAATGTTCTGCGGACTCAGCTCCGAGATGTGCATAACAGTCCGATGTGTCAATCGAACGTACTTCCTTAATTCCTGAAACACCGTTAATACAGTTATTCCAGCTTTCATCCACAGTATTACCGATTGCGTTGATCATTCCGAGACCGGTGATTACGCATCTTTTTTCATTGTCTGCCATTGTCTACCTCCTGATTTCTCGCGGCATAAATGCCGCCGGCATATCTATATCGTATTAGTACATAAAAGTATTCTGAATAAACTGCCATGGGCAGGAGGACTTTAGTCCTCCATATGCTCCATAACGTACTTGCTGAGGGCTTCAATATTGTAGAAGTTCTCCTTAGCCACACCTGTCATCTGTACACCGAATTCCTGATCGATTCCGGCAATGATTTCAAGTGAGTCGATTGAATCGAGTCCGATTCCGTCTCCGAAAAGCTCAATTTCATAATCAAGTTCTTCTGCAGGGATTCTTAAATTCTCTACAAGAATATTTTTGATCTTTTCTGCGATTTCTGTCTGCTTTGCATCCATTGTACAAGCTCTCCTTATGAATAAAGATTTTATATAGATCAGTCGTTAAACTGTTTCTATCGTTATGATTAGTATTCTATTGTATAATACCTGTCACCGGCGTTACGGTCAAGCGTTTCATAACTTACAATAGTTTTGGTTACTGCCTTATAGGTCGGAAGAAGTTCATTAGCCGCTTTTACTTTGGCTTTAAGGTCAGCCTCTGTTTCCTTCTCATCTCTGCCCGCATAATATTCCTTATCAGGATTGATCACTACTGCCATAAGAGGTCTTCCTCTTAAAGCATCTTCTTTAACTATGCAGTCGGCCACACCGTCGATTTGTTTAAAAAATCTTTCCAGCTCGTCAGGTGAAATATTTTCTCCGTTCGGAAGGATTATAAGATTCTTACGAAGTCCGAGTATATGCAGATATCCTTCGTCATCTATCTCACCGATATCGCCGGTTTTAAGCCAGCCGTCCGCTGTGAATACCTCAGCAGTCCGCTCCGGGTCGTTGTAATAACCTTTCATCACAACATCGCCCTTGACCTGAATCTCACCGTCGGATATTCTGACTTTGGTTCCGGGATATACTTTTCCGACCGAGTCAGGCACCTTATCGGTGTCAACATTACCGGTTACTATATTGGCAGCCTCTGTAAGTCCGTATCCGGCAAAAAGAGTTATTCCCAGATTCTCTGCCATCCTGATAAGTTTCGGCTGCACGTATGCGCCTCCGCATATCATCGTGTCAATTCCTTCGAGAAATTCTTTGCCCTTGATCCGTGCTACCGAAAGCACCATCTCGGCAAGTCCCGGAACCAATGTAAGAATTGTCGGCTTCATCTTTGGAATATCAAATACGATATTGCTCATGTCTTCGCATGCATACACAAGTGCTCCGGTATAAATACATGTAAGCAGGCCTCTTATGGCTCCGAATACATGCGAGAGCGGAAGTATTGCAATTGTTCTCTGGCCGAATGGTTTTCCCGGGATAAACAATCCGTTATGTGCCGCTCTCATTATTGCTTTATGTGACAACATCGCGCCATATGGATTACCCGGATCGTTATTAACCGAAAAACATATTACTGCCGTATCATCCGGATCCACATCAGCCATAGGTGCAGGTGAATCTGCTGTTTCATTTATATCATAAACTCTGGTATTAACGCCGTCCGTAACCGCTCTGCATGACGGGTGCACGAAAAGGCCTTTAATATCGAATTTGGAAATTATTCTGTTGATATCATCCGTGCTTAATGCGTTAGGTGCCGCCGGAAGCATTATAACGGCACAGCCGGCCGTAGGAATTGCCATATATAGCTCCATTGCCGCAAGTCCATTAGGCGCAAGCACCGCTATATTATCACCTTTGGCGAATCCATTGTCATATATGAATTTACGACGGCATGCAATCCTGTCATACAGTTCACCGTAATTGATCGTGTTTACCATATCACTGATTGCCGGGCAGTCTGCGAACTTGGCTTTGCAATTCTCAAGCAGCTCACAGAAGGTTTTGTAAAGCGGGAGCTTCTCTAAATCCTCCGGTGCAAGTAATGACTCAAAATATTCTTTTTGATCGGACGAATAATTAATCATTGGCTTTATCTCTCTCTTCCAGAATCTCATCAAGCTTGGTCTGAATCCTTGACTTGACGAGTTCGCTTATCTCTGTCTTCTTAAGATCCTTATATTCTTCATATGGTATCGGTGTCAGATAATGTATCTGTGTCGTACATTTCTTAAGTGAATTGCCATTAAGTGCTTTATATGAATCCACAAGCACACACGGAACAATCGGCGTCTTCGACGCTATCGAACACCTGAAACATCCGGAATTAAATTTCTGAAGTTTATTCTTGTTATCGCTCCATTTGCCTTCCGGGAAAATAAGATATTTTCTTCCGGCTGCAACCTCTTGTCCTATCTCATTGAGAACACGTAACTGTTGTCTCGGATCATCAAAATCAAGGCGTTTTCCTTCAACAAGGTCAATAACCTGCTTGGCAACTATTTTTTCTGACTGTTTTTTCTCCATGAGCACGCCCATCGGCTCATCATGATAAAGCATTATCCCTAGTGCATCATATTTGCCCTGATGATTAGGATATATTATATATCCTGTATCATTTGGCAGATTATCTAGTCCGAAAACCTCTGTCTTAGTACGGCCGCGGCGTCTCATGTGATCCATGATGTGCTGCGCAAGCCTGTATTTGTCTTCCCTGTTGTATTTCTCAGGGTGATTCATATATTTGTGATATTTAAGCAGCATATGTACCACAAAATAAGGGCTGCTTCCTGCCACATAATAGAATCTTAACATTCCCATACCATATCCATCCTTTGCATATATCTATCTATTGCGGATAATTTTCCCAATATCCTGTCATCATTTTCTCAACTGCCCTGACCGGAATAAGCGGAGCGCATACTTTACGTGCCGTCTCCTCGGACAGTTTTCTGTTAATCCCGAATTCCTTACCGGCATCCTCGATGCCGTTAAGATATTTATTAAGTATCGGTTTCATCTGGTCAAGTTCGAGTATCTCTCCCTGCGGACAGAAAACCTTGGTGTAATTGTCCTTGCCGCATATCATGTCAAACTCTCTGGTAACCGAATCATACACTATATCTGTCGACGAATGTGCACATGACGATACCAGAATAAGTCTTTTATCTGAAAAATCATATCTGTAATCCATGATCAGGAGATTATCTTCTGTGGCATGTCTGCCTTTGTATGGCATCTTAAACGGAAGAAGTCTGTCAAGCATTGTCTTCATCTTGGATGACACACCGAAGAAATACAGTGGAAAACTAAGAATTATATTATCGCTCTCCATAATCTTGTCACGGATAATGTCCATATCATCTCTGATAACACATTGTCCCGGAGTGACCTTCCAGCATCCGAAGCAGCCGACACAGTGGCTGATATTCATATTTTTTAATTCTATGACTTCTGTCTGTGCATCTGCCGTGGCTTCAATTCCCCTGGCAAAGCGTGACGCAACCATGTATGAGTGGCTGGTTTCTCCTTTAAGGCTGCCGTTTATAATAAGTGTCTTCATATAGCTTCCTTATCCTGTGCTTCTTTATCGTTATTCAAAGCGAATTCCTTCAGTATGTCAAGGTTCGCAGTTGCTACATCCCTGCCATTCTGATAGAACGCTTCAACCTTGGTATCATCCTGTTCGAATTTATTAATGCAGTCTATTCCCGGCCTGAGAACAATCGCCCTGCCTTCTTTTTCAAGTTTTTTAAGAAGTTCAAGTTCTTTGGCATATACATCGGTGCGCTCAAGCAGTGCCTTGTAAAAATTCGGATATTTGTGTTTATATTTCATTGCCATAACAGCCTTGGCTTTACCGTAATTGGTCGGAGTTTCGCTTACACTCTTTGTCATTACGACAACCAGTCTGTCACAGCCCTGCTCCAATGCTCTCTCAAGCGGTATTGAATCACAGATGCTTCCGTCAAGATAATGATATCTGCCTATCTTAACCGGTGCACACATAAGCGGAACCGAGCATGATGCCTTACCAAGGTTAAGAAACCTGTCTATATCTTCACGCTCATCATAATATTCAGCCTTGCCTGTATCGCAATTGGACACAACTACTTCAAGCGCAACATCCGACTTGCGGAATTTATCGAAATCATACGGATACTGCTTATAAGGGTATTCAAAAAACATTTTATCGAGATTAAGGAACTTGCCGTGCTTTAACATCTGTTTCAGTCCAAAATAATTCTGGCTGTGATCTTTCGGTTTAATAACATTGCGGGTTCTTCCTACCTGTCCGGTAATATATCCCATTCCATTGCCTGCGCCGGCGGAAACTCCAATTACATAGTCGTATTCAATTCCATTTTCCATGAGTACATCGAGCACTCCGGATGTAAACACCCCTCTGAAAGCTCCTCCCTCCAGTACAAGTCCTGTTTTTGCCATAATATCACCTCACCCGGTACAGCTTATTCCTAAGCTTAATTTATTTTTGTGTTTTGTCTTCTATGTAAGAAATTACATCATTAACAGTCTCTAATCTGGCGGAATCATCAAATGTAATTCCGTATTCATCTTCAATCGATACCGCAAGAAGCATCATCGTAAGTGAATTTAATCCCAGATCCTCAACAAGGAGGCTGTCCTTATGGATATCACCGGAATCCACCTCCGGTATAACATTCTGAAAAATTTCAATAAGTTTGTCAAAAATCATCTTTCTTCTCCTTTGGTCTTATTCATAAGTTCTTTTACTATCTGTCTGAACCTCTCACTCTCACTTTTAAGGTATTTCGGGGTAAGTCCCTTTCCCTCAGCGGCAAGTTCAGTAGGTTCGCCTATAAGCACTCTCTGGCGTCTGCCAAAAAACATATTATATCTGCCGTCAATGGCATATGGAACTATTTTGGCTCCGGACATGATCGCAAGCATCACAAATCCCGATTTAAATTCGCGCGGCTCATCCGCTTTGCCTGTACGGCCCTCCGGATATATAATTACCGACTGTCCCGCCTTAAGCGCCTCTCTCGCATGTCTTAACCATGCCGTATCGAGTCCGTAGCGGTCTATGGGAATACATCTGTTATTCTTAAGGAACCAGTTAAACTGCGGTTTCTCATACCAGTCTTTGGCAACCATTATGCATCCCTTCGCCTGTGCGAAAATAACCGATGTGAGGAGCCCGTCATCATGGCTCGTATGATTGCCCACGAAGATTACCGGCTCGTCATATCTGCGGTTATGTCTCTGCTTATCCGTATATCTGATTCTCGGTCTGAAAGCCAGCCACACAAAGGCTGTCATAAGTCCACGCCCTATTCCGGCACCTATCTTCTGCAATAAATTAAGCATTCTTCCATCCTTCTATCCATTAATAAAGACACCCATTGTCTCCATCAGTGTGAGTGCCCCGGCTATTATAAGGAAAATCCCGCCGGTCCAGTATATTCTCTTATCAAGTTCACCATTGCGGTAACCGACATATACGCCGATTATAACTATGGCTATTGTTGTCACACATATCATTATCCCCATATACACACCGTTAAGCAGTGTAAGCCCACATGCAAATCCGGCAAACAACGTGTATATGCTTGTCGACGATGCTATTCCGCAGGTCTTCTTAAAATCAATATCCGAGAGGACCTCAGGTATAGCTTTCTTCTGGTATATAAAAAGCAGTTTCACCGCTCCCAGTGTTATTAAAATAAGAGCTGCCAGAATACCCCATACCATACGTACTTCATCGGGCAATGCACTCACATGCACAAGTCCTGCCAGAAGATATCCAATTGTAAGCGCGACCACCTGCCACACGCATACCATAAGGCACATAAGAACGATTCCCCGCGCCTTAACGTTTCCGAGTACGGAACCTTGTGATACCGCTATAGCAAACACATCAAACGCCAAGCCAAGCCCTATGAGCACTATCATTACGATTTCCATTACAATCCTTTACCTTTCAGATTTTACTATAAAAGTGTATAAAAAAAGACTTCAAAAATCCATATACATTTTTGAAGTCTTGTATTTTGCGGCTACATTTCGGCCAATTTGTAGTTTTAGTTGTCTTTTTTGATAAGTTGATATATGCTGTGCTCAATCATGTAATGATACTGGTTCATTATCTCTTCCGCAGTCATATCCGGTGCGTCAAATACCAGATAACGTATTACCATCATGAGTCCTCCGGCATAATACCTGGCAAGCAGCGGTACGCAGTCGGGTTCGCCGGGAGGTACAGGATACATCCCCAGAATCTCTTCAAACATTTTGGAAAGGCAGTCAATAAGTGTCTCGCCAAAGCCGTTTTGTCCGACAATATCAAAAGTTCTTCTGTAATATTCCCTGTCATTGCAAAATCCTTCAAAGAGATGTTTAAGTCCGTCAGGAATGTTGCCAAGCTCAAACATCTCACGCGCCGGGTCTATAATTTCATCATTTACGATCCATTCCACAAGCTCGTATTTATCATGAAAATGATTATAGAAAGTAGGCCTGATTACGCTGGCGTGATCAGTTATCATCTTTATTGTGATTTTTTCAAACGGTATCTGCAGCATCAGTTCCTTGAAACTGTTGGCTATCAGACGCTTGGTTAATTCCTTTATCTGTTCCATATATCACCCGTATGAGCATGTATTATTTAATAAGTATCATTCCTGATAAAGCATTGAGTGTCACCTTTATCTTTCCGGATACTACTTCATATTCGCCGCCATCTGTTCTGTATCCGCTGTTATCACTGACAATTGCTGCTTTCATGATATCTCCGTCATTGAGCCCGCATTCCCATACATCTATAACAACCGTACGCTCACTGTCATTATTATTAATAATTGTGACTGCCTTGCTGTCGGCGGTAAATCTTCCGTATGATATTATATTATAATCTCCGTAAAGTTTCTTGTATGAACCTGTCATAAGGGCTTTACTGTTCCTGTGAATCCTGATGACATCCCTATGGAAATCAACAAGCTGCATATCTTCATTGCCCCACGGATAAGTACGTCTGTTGTCCGGATCTGTCCATCCGCACACGCCCGCTTCATCTCCGTAATATACCGTAGGTGCTCCGGGCCATGACATCTGTACGATTACAGCCTCCATAAATACTGCCTTATTAACATTCTCTTCAGCAGCCTTCGGTCCTCTCGATTCCGTTCGTCCGACAGTCCTGTTGGTCCTCGTAAGGAATCTCGAATGATCGTGATTGGAGAGTTCATTCATGGAAATTCTCACCGGAGAGCCGCCCATTCTGGACATATTATGTCTGGCCGCATCAAAAAAATATGACGGATTGCCGACCTTATTGCCATCGTATGAATCACTGTGTTTCTCCATTCCCGTGAGAAACCATGTTATCGGTTCCATAAATGCATCATAATTCATGATTGTATCCCACTCGTCGCCGTGGAGCCAGGAATTACAATCGCCGTAATGTTCGGCAAGAATTACCGCATCCGGATTGGCTTCCTTAACCGCATTTCTGAATTTTTTCCAGAAACGATGATTATATTCCTCGCTGAATCCCAAATCCGCTGCCACATCAAGTCTCCATCCGTCCACATTATACGGCGGGGATACCCATTTACGTCCTATATCGAGAATATATTGTTCAAGCTTCTCTGAGCCTTCGTAATTAAGTTTAGGAAGGGTGTCATGTCCCCACCATCCGTTGTAAGTATTATTATATGGCCATCTGTTCGGATCGTTAAACTGGAAGAAATCCCTGTACGGGCTGTCAGCTGACACATATGCGCCCTTCTCAAAGTCCGAGCTTCCTTCATAAATGCGTTCCTTGTCAAGCCACTTATTGAATGAACCGCAATGGTTAAACACTCCGTCTATGATTACTCTTATCCCGCGTTTGTGTGCCTCATCCACAAGCTGTGCAAAAAGCCGGTTGCTGGCTTCAAGGTTGGCAATGCTGGTCACTCTCTTAATATACCGTGATGCCTGCACATTATCATATACACCTTCAGGCAGTGCTTCACCTCCGTCATCAACGATCCTTCCGAAATGCGGATCTATATGGTCGTAATCCTGAATATCGTATTTGTGATTGGACGGTGATACAAAAAGCGGGTTAAAATATATGCACTGTATTCCGAGTCCGGCAAGATAATCAAGTTTCTGCATAACGCCTTCAAGATCTCCGCCGTAAAATTCCCTGACACCCATCGTTGCAGGATATTTGTTCCAATTGGTTACATGATTGACATAATCTCCGATATAAGAATATTCACGGTCAACAACATCATTGGATGTATCACCGTTAAAAAATCTGTCCGTGTATATCTGATATATAACGGCTCCTCTCATCCATTCAGGTGTCTTGAATCCCGGATATATCACAAAATTATAATACTGGTTCAGGTCTGTATATGCTCCCAGCTGTGTATAAAACACCGTCGTCTTACCGGAACGTACCTCGAAATAATAATTAACCGGTTCTTCTCCGATATGAACGGTCGCTGTATAATAATCGAATCTGTTATCGCAATGTGTCTTCTCCATATGACAGAGCGAACCGTTAACAACAACATTAACCGTTTCCACATTATACTTAAGCGTGCGGAACCTTAATTCAATATCCGAATTCTTATCCGGCTCGCACGGTGTAACAAATTGCTCTGTCGTATCATGAAAAAGTCCCCTTGAATTAAGGACCGGTCTCATATTAGACAGATATATCCAGTTTTTCTCAAACGACGGCATGTCGTCAAAATTCTTTCTGATTTCCATTATTCCTATCCAGCTCCGTAAAACACCAATTTATACTATTATACCGCCTGACGGCATTTCTTGCAAGCAGGACTTCCTCCTGCTTTTCTATATAAAGTAAAGAGGACAGCTTCCGACGGCTGTCCTCTTTGGAGAAGGTATTTCGTTTCTTATGGGGTGTAGTAAAACTATATATAATGTATTGGGGGGTTACAGTGTAAGTATAGCAATAGGCCCCATATAAGTGTGCACAAACTTGCACAAATTTAAAATTTGTTTTTGTGCATTTTGTACACTAGATTAATATCTCCGGCTTATCAAAAAGAGCTTCAAACTCTTCTCTTGTAACTTTTTCTTTGTCAAGAAGAAGTTTCGCACAGGCATCAAGGACATCCCTGTTGTCATTGATAATCTTTCTGGCCTTGGCATAGCACTCATCTATTATGCCCTTGACTTCTTCGTCAATAACGGTTGCAACATTTTCGCCGTATGAACGTGTATGTGCAAGATCGCGTCCGATGAACACCTCATCTTCATCGCTTCCGTAATTTACAAGTCCGACTTTATCCGAAAATCCGTATTTGGTCACCATCGCTCTTGCAAGAGCTGTAGCCTGCTTGATATCCTGTGATGCGCCCGTTGTCACATCATCAAATATAAGTTCCTCGGCAACACGGCCTCCAAGTCCGACAACAATTTCCTGCAGCATTTTACCCTTGGTATTGAACATTTCATCTTTCTCCGGAAGCGGCATTGTATATCCTGCAGCGCCTGTGCCGGTAGGAATGATCGATATTGTATGGACAGGCCCCACATCCGGCAGAACATGGAAGAGTATCGCATGTCCGGCTTCATGGTAGGCCGTAATTTTCTTTTCCTTGTCGGAAATGACTTTACTTTTCTTCTCTGCGCCGATTCCGACTTTGACAAACGATTTGTCAATATCAGCTTGTGTAATATATGCCTCATTTTTCTTGGCTGCAAGTATCGCAGCTTCATTCATGAGGTTTTCAAGATCTGCACCGGTGAATCCGGCAGTGGTCTGTGCAATCGTCTTAAGGTCAACATCATCGCCAATCGGTTTGCCTTTGACATGTACGTTAAGAATTTCTTCTCTTCCCTTAACATCAGGTCTTCCGACAACGACCTTACGGTCAAAACGGCCCGGTCTTAAAATAGCAGGGTCAAGGATATCAACTCTGTTGGTAGCCGCCATTACGATTATGCCGGCATTCACACCAAATCCGTCCATCTCGACGAGCATCTGGTTAAGTGTCTGCTCTCTCTCGTCATGTCCGCCGCCCATTCCAGTTCCTCTGCGCCTTGCAACCGCATCAATTTCATCAATAAATACTATACAAGGTGAGTTTTTCTTTGCTTCTTCAAACAAATCTCTTACTCTGGACGCACCGACACCGACAAACATTTCCACGAAATCAGAACCGGAAATGCTGAAAAACGGTACGCCTGCTTCGCCTGCAACTGCCTTCGCAAGGAGTGTCTTACCTGTTCCCGGAGGGCCTACAAGAATTACTCCCTTAGGGATTCTGGCACCAAGATCGGTATATTTTTTAGGATTCTTAAGGAAGTCAACTATCTCTTCAAGTTCTTCCTTTTCTTCGCTCAATCCGGCAACCTGTTTGAATGTAACTTTGACTGCTCTCGGATCCATCATTTTGGCACGGCTCTTGCCGAAATTCATCATTTTGGAATTACTGCCTCCGCCGGCCGCTGCCTGTCTGTTCATAAATACAAATATGAATATGATAACCGCCGCAACAATTATAAACGGCAGTATTGTCGTGAGAAATACGCTGTCGCGCTGTACATCGCCCTGTTTATAGGTTACAATTGCGTCGTCTTTGGCTGTTTTGTTATATGCCATAATAGCCGCCTCGACCGCTTCGACATCATTAACATATGCATTTTTCTTACTGTCATCAGAAAGCTTTACTGTTATCTTTCCTGTCGGAATCTCCTGGTTCTGGCTTATCGTGACATCTTTGACTTTACCATCCGCAAGGTCATTTATAAAACCTTCATAGGTATAATTAACAGCATTTTTGCCGTTCTGCCTTATGGCAAATACTACTACAAATATGATTGCGATAAGAATTATATAGAATATAAATCCGACGCCTCGTGTTTTTCTGGTTTCCAAGTCTGCTTATCCTCCCTAGTCAAATTTAACCACACCAATGTATGGAAGATTTCTGTATTTCTGGTCATAGTCAAGTCCGTATCCTACAACGAACTCGTCCGGTATCTGAAATCCGACATAATCAACATTTACATCATCAACAACACGTCTGTCCGGCTTATCAAGAAGTGTGCATAATTTTATGCTCTTAGGATTTCTCTTTCTGAAGATTTCGAGAAGGTGGCTTAATGTCCTGCCCGAATCAATAATATCTTCTACGATAAGTACGTCCTTATCTTCAAGCGGCTCATCAAGGTCTTTAACTATCTTAACTATTCCGCTTGACTTAGTATCACCGCCATAGCTTGACACGGACATAAAATCAAGCGATACATCGCATGTTATTCTCTTGGCAAGTTCACACATGAATGGTGCTCCGCCTTTAAGGACACATATCATATGAATGCTCTTTCCTTCATAGTCTTTACTTATCTGTGCGCCTATCTGTGCTATTCTCCTATTTACCTCTTCTTCCGTAAACAGTACTTCAATTCTCTGCATGTTCAGTTCCTCCACATCTTACCGTCAGTACATTAACCGTATCTTCCGTAATCTTATATTCTGCGCTTATCCGTCCGCCGACAACCCAGACTATGTCATTTTTGTCAGCCAGCAGGCAGATGCTGCTTCTCTTCCTTGCCGGAATTCCGGCATCTATAAAATATTGTTTCAGGCTTTTATGATGTCCGGCATCATCAATAACCAGTCTGTCACCGGGCATTCTTCCTCTGAGGCACAAGCCAATCTTTATTTTATCATAATCGAAGCATTTCGTATACAGTTCATTTGATATTTTTTGTATTTTATCGACCGGTGCGATATCAAAATCAAAAGTCAGTCCGTTATATGTTATACCTATGCACGGCGGTTCAACATAAACCGGTTCGTTTCCTATTCCAAAACTGCCGGCATCATCAAACCCGATATATATGCCATCGGTATTTTTAACAGCATATAATCCCTTTGAAATATCAAATCGTCTTCCGCTCCTGCCTCTTTGAAGGTCTAATACACCGTTCACATGGGTTTCTCCGATATCCTTGAGTGAGCCGAGCAGTTTTCCTATTACATTTCTTATTATGCGTCCAAGCATATATTCATCTGTTTCCCCGGCAGACCTTATCAGGCAGCCCCCATCACAATCCGTCACCATGCCGGCCATATATTCTGCTGTCTGTTTTGCAAGATATTCTTCCGCAGATGCAGCATTTTCCGCAAGTGCCGCAATGTTGGCAACCGTCTGCGGATTAATATTCCGCTGCAGATATGGTATGACTTCATTTCTTATTCTGTTGCGTGTATAATCCGTTCCGCTGTTAGTGCTGTCAGTGCAATATCTGATATTATTATCCAGCAGAAATTTCTCTATTTCATTCCTTTCACAGCACAGCAATGGTCTTATAATGTTCCCACGCACAGGCAGTATTCCGCCCACTCCCTTAATCCCGCTGCCGCGGCATATGTTAAACAGAACCGTCTCGGCAAGGTCGTTCATATGGTGCGCCACCGCAATAACAGCATCCGCACCCATCTTAAGTCTTTCCTGTTCAAAAGCCTGATATCTTAATATTCTTCCCGCTTCTTCACTTCCGATTCCGCGTCCGGCAGCATATCCGGGAACATCATATTCATACACAGCCACCGGGACGTTATACTCCTTGCATAGTTCCTTACAGTAATTCATATCACGGTCAGCTTCTTCACCCCTGATACCATGATGTACATGCACCGCTTCAAGAGCAATTCCATGCTCTGAACAATATCTTCGCAGCACCAGAAAAAGGCAGACCGAATCGGCACCTCCCGACAAACCTGCAACCACACCGCTCTTCCCATCAAACATTCTGTTTTTAGCTATATATCTGACTATTTTATCATACATATCCTGAAATTATGCCCGCCATTTTAATAATATCTTTAAGTTTAATCCACTTTTACAAAATAAGTCAAGCTTTACTTTTCCACACGCCCATAACAAGTATTGTCATATCATCCTTGCAATTTCCGTCAAGATAAAACATAACATCTTCCATAAGGCTGTCCGCCATAATCTGAGGATTGCCGCATGGAATCGCATCTATCATCCCGGCCAGCCGTCCTTCTTTATCATAGAACGGAAGTGCATCAGCTACGCCGTCACTGAACATATATATGTACTGCCATTCGCCCAGATTAAATTCGCTCACATCCGGTCTGGCATCTTCAAGCACGCCCGCCGGAAGGGAAGAAGGTTTGATTATGCGTACTCCGTCCGTGTTCTTTATAAAGGTCGATGCCGCTCCCATCTTAACCAGACGGCATACGCCGCTTACCAGATTGGCTCTGACGCAGTCTATAGTGACCGGAGTGTCGTCCCCATGGGAAGCAAAAGCAAGATTAATAAGGCGTACCGCGTTTACATCTCCAAACCCGGTCTGGGCAAATTGTTCAAAAAGTTCCATAACACTACTGCTGGCAGCATTGGCAAGCGTACCTGTTCCCATCCCGTCCGCAAGAGCCATATATGTATTTCCGGATAGATCACTCATATATGTGTAACTGTCTCCGGACACCACACCTGCATTCTTGCTGTGTGATGCCGCCCCGAAAAGCGTATGGTAATGCGGTGCTTCTTCAAAAACAAATTCGCCGGTCTGTCCCGTTATAACCCTATGGCTTCCCCTCGAAAGGACAAGGCTGCGCCCCAATGCCCTGGACATACATGCTGTTATCTCTCCGGCATGTATGCTTCTGTTATGCCTGCTGCGCGCCATGACAGACAGCACTTCTTTTCCGTCCTCCATCTCATATAGCATAACCGATTCTATGCGCACTCCGATTTCTGCCAGTGATTTTCTTATAATCCTGTCCGTCCGGGAATCTGCCGTGTATGCACGCATTCCTACCCCGGCCGCTTCTTCAAGAAGCCTCGCCGTCTCCGCCAGCTGTGTTCCGACCACATCATCTGCATTTCCGGCTTCTCCGTATATATTATTAAGCTGTCTGAAACTCTGCGCTGTCTCAAGTATGCGCATCTGTGAATATGTTATATGCTCCATCCTCCCAGCCCCTTTCGTTTTCCGGTATAAGCAGTATCTCATTATAATTTGATTAATGTGCAAAATTTGTCAAACCATGGTGGATGTGTCAATTTTTTTTCGACATATATATCACAATCCTGGCAATAAAAAAGGAACCGGTATATTCCGGTTCCCGATATATCATACAGAAATTACTTATCCTGATCCTTTAATACTTTCTCATCAGGATATACTAACCCGAGCTTATCCCTGGCTGCCTCTTCCACAAACTGCTTCGTGTTGACGTACTTACTGTACTCTTCAAGGTCTTCGGCACGTCTGCTTTCTGCCTCTATATTGCTCTCAAGTTCTTCTATTCTGGCTGCGTCCTCTGCATTACGGGCCTGTATTTCTTTGCTCCGTGAATTAAAAAAGAGAACGAGTGCTATTACGATAACGACCACTGCGAGACCGACTAATTTATTAGACGGCTTATTTCTCCGGTCTGCTCTGTTTCTTCTCAATGTGACCACCCCTGATTCCATTGGTTTCGCTCTTTTTAGATATTAGTCTAATTTTATACGATTCTATTATGTTTTTCAATACTTTTATGACAATTTTCTTAATTTTCCTTATTATTCCGCCCATGAAAGGAACAATAAAGCGGCCGGCAATCATATAATAAGCCAGCGCACCAATCAGTATGCCGGCAATCATATAGACCCGGAAACAGCCATCGTTAATAAACAGGAATATCCGGTATGCCGAAAATGCCCATATGATCCAGTACAGGGCATCTTCGCATGACGTAACGGCCACACTGTGTCTTACCGCACGCCTTATTATCCGCAGCACATCATAAGTTGCCGACATGGCAGCGCCTACTGCAATCATTACCAGAAAAACATATAATTCCTCAACTATAAATTCCGCCAATTATTTAAACAGTCTGGATAATAACGATTCGCTTTTCTTGGCATATGAATTTACATCGGAATAATTAATCCCATCTATTGTACCCGATATATCAAGCTCGCCCTTATCGACCGAAAGCCTGTTCACATGCAGGTCATGTCCTTTGATTACCATCATTCCGCAGACCGTCTCAAGAACAATTGTCTTTAAGTCAAACGAAATCACATCTTTAACTCCGGTAACACATCCGTTTCTTCTGTCCGAAAAAGCTGCCCTGTGGTTTCCGGCAGGATTCTTATCATCCATAGCTGCGTCATTCCTTTCGGCATATTTAGTATAATATATGCGCGCGGCGCAGTGCTTATGACTTAAATGTATCTGAACAGGTCTTTGGCTTCGTCCTTCTTGGTCGTCTCAACTATATCCGTAACTTCAACTTTAACATTCTTAGTACCGAACTGAATCTCTATGACATCACCTACTTTAACGTCGACAGATGCTTTGGCAGTCTTTCCGTTAATCTGCACTCTTCCGGCATCGCATGCCTCATTGGCAACTGTACGTCTCTTTATAAGTCTGGATACTTTAAGATATTTATCAAGTCTCATCATAAACTCCTTTAATATATAATCACAAAAACGCCCCAATAGATATTGAGGCGTCAATCATTAATAATCTCTAATATTCTGATTAGTTAAGGCTGTCCTTTAATGCCTTACCAGCTTTGAATTTAGGAGACTTAGATGCTGCAATTTCGATAGTCTTTCCTGTCATTGGATTACGTCCTGTTCTTGCAGGTCTCTCAGCTACTTCAAAAGTACCGAATCCAACTAACTGGATCTTCTCACCTTTCTTTAACTCCTCTGCTACTACATCCGTGAAAGCCTTAAGAGCCTTCTCTGCATCTTTCTTAGAAAGTTCTGTTTTCTCTGCAATTGCTGCAACTAATTCTGTCTTGTTCATGTATTAATTCCTCCTAATACCAAAATTATAATTCGTGTAAAACAGATCCGATAATATCGATTATACTCCGTCCGTATTACCCACAAACTATTTATAATGGTTTTATGCCGATTTGTCAAGGATATTTGGCACAATTAGCTATTTTTATCCCATTTCTCAATGATTCTTATGGTAAACTATGCCTAATCCGTGCAGAAGCAGTTCATCATCGATAAGAATTCTGTGTTTGCACGCAGGAATTATCAATCTTGCTATTCCGCCTGCAGCGACCACATTCGTCTCATATCCCAGTTCTTCATGTATTCTGTCAATCATACCGTCTATCATAGCCGCATTTCCGAGAACAATTCCGCTCTTCATGCTGTCGACGGTATTCTTGCCGATGACATGTTTCGGTATATCAAGGCCAATCTTAGGCAGCTGCGACGTGGATGACGCCAATGCCTCAAGCGATGCCCGCACTCCCGGGATAATGATTCCTCCGGCGTAACTTCCTTTGCGGTCTATAACCGCTATTGTAGTAGCTGTGCCCAGATCTATTATGGTAACAGGCGCACCGTAACGTTCTATTGCCGCAACTGCGCCTACTATCAAGTCAGATCCGACGCTTCCCGGGTCATCCATATGAATATTAAGTCCTGTTTTAATGCCGGGGCCGACAATCATCGGCTTATTCCCGGTAATTTTCTCGACCGCATGGCTTATTACATTCGTAAGCGGCGGCACGACAGATGAAAGGATTGCTCCGTCAATTGAATCCGAGCCAATCCCGTGAAGCTCGAATACCATCTTAAAACTTATGGCATATTCAAGTTCCGTTCTTGATATATCTGTACTTATTCTTTCAACAAAAGCAATGTTTCTGCCATCTATGCAGCTGATTACTATGTTGGTATTTCCCATATCTATTGCAAGCAGCATTTCGTCTCCTCAGACAGTTTATCTGTCTTATGCAGTCTTTTTCTTTGCATTAACCATTACAAGTCCGGCCTTATAAAGTCCGAATCCGACTGCCGAAGTAATTACCGTCGAAAAAGCAAATTCCAATACAGCATTGATTCCTACAAAAGCTCCAACAAATGCGAATACATTCTGGCCTTCTACCCACCAGTTGTTAGCTCTGAGGGTCGGTGCAAAGCAGATAATCAGCGTTCCCATAAATAACAGCGTGTTTAAAAATGCTGTTGCAAAACCGGTAATGGCATAATTAGCAGCCTTCGGAACCGGTGTGCGGTTCAATGCCTTGCATATAAGTCCCGCAAAGATTCCCTCAAGGACTCTCGGTACGATACATACAACAGCCGTAAGGAACGGACTAACGCTAAAGAGAGTTGTTCCTACAATGCTTGGTGTTCCAAGCACATTTGCTGCGTTGGCAAATGCAGTAAGGCCAAACACCAATCCCAAGGCTGCTCCTCCCGAAGGTCCGAGTATTACTGCCCCGATTGCAACCGGTATCATGTTAACGGTTATTGCAAGTGGTCCGATTGGTATATAGCCGATTGGGGTCACTGTCATGATAATGAGCAATGCCGCGAGTGCAGCGACTATAACCATGCTGATAGTTTTCTTGTTGATATTCATTTTATTCCTTTCCGTTATCGCTCCCGCATAACTCGGGATGCAACACTTTTCCGTCCTTTCCTGACGGAACCATATCATAATATTATATTCTGTGACGTACGTCAAGCCGTTAATCCGCGATAACTCCGTCAAGGCCACCGTTGGCAGCTCTGCCTCTTGCCGATAATGCCTTATCAATGTAATGTTCTAACGGCTCTGACACATCATCAATGATTGCCATTCCGGCCGTTATCGATACATCCAATCCCGGGCACAACTGCTCGCATCCGTCTGCGAAAACGTCATTTAACCTGTTGACAAGTGCTGACGAAAGTCTGTTGCCGCGTCTGTCAAATATTCTTGCAAGTATTATTACATTGTCGGCATTAACCCTGCATCCCATTATGAAACGTTCATCTTCCTTTAGTACCTTCGTGTATTCCTTCAGAACATTATCGCCGGCGGCATATCCGAATCTTGAGTTAACTGACATAAAATTCTTCATGCCGGTATATACCACAGCAAGCTTCTCATCTTTACAACATTTGATATATTTGACCGCTTCCTTAATAAAAACTTCCTGTTTCAAAAGTCCCGTAAGCGCATCCCGGCCTTCATTGCTGTCACGTTCGAGAAGGATTTCCTCGTATTCCCTTATATTGAGCAGGAATGAAGATACGAGCTGGGAAATAAGCTTAAACGTCTTAATCTCAGTGTCGTTCCAGTTATGTCTGCTGCCAAAACACTCAAAACTTATGCAGCCGCTGCTATGGTGTTTTCCCGTAAAAACACATTGCACATATGACTTAAGTCCCGTTGCCTGTATCTTGGCAAAGAATTTATGAGTCTCAAGGTTCTTGGTATCTGAAACTATAATAATCTTGCGCTGTTCATATATTTTCTCAAGGTCATCATATCCGACAAGATGAACATTATGGATTCTGCATTCCACATCCGGGCATTTCGGTGAAACCCAGCTGTATGTTACTTTAACACTCTTATTCTTGGCATCAAGTTCATGCACCGCTATCCTGTCGATACCGTATTTTTCGCCTATCTGGGTAAAAATCAGGCTGATTGCTTCGCCTATTTCTCCGCTTCCGGACATAATGCTTAATGCACTCTCAACCAGATTATGGTCAAATTCAACATCTTCCAGCTTTCTCTTAGATTCATCAAATTCCATTTCTATCTCATCGGAGTACACAACAAGTGTTCCCGGATGGTGGTATTTGGCCTTCAGCAATGACATATGTGCCTTTTCCATTATGTCAAATTCCTGGCCTTTTTGGAAACTTCCTATATATACACCGCAGTCAAGTTCCGGCGCATATGCCGCCGTTCCTATGATTCCCTGTATTTCGGATTTGAGTCTCGCAAATGCAATAGCCAGTTCATTATTAATCCTGTCGCCATTATATATTACATAAAATTCATTCTGCGATGCACAACCGACATATGCATTATAAGGAAATATGCGTTTGAAACATTCTGCGATACTGATTGTCATGCTGTCGCCACTGATATATGCCTCTATGCCTTCTACCTTAAATTCCGCAAATGCCGCTTCCGCTCCGCTTCCGGACATACACATTTCATTAAGTCTGCGTATAATTCCGGCCTTACCCAGAAGTCCCGTAAACTTATCATAATCCTCATTGTCCGTATTATCGGTCTGTACGCCGTACCCGGCATCAGCCACCTCGGATATTCTGCCGATTATGTATTGCGGCTCATTATTGTCATCAAACGTTGTCTTCCCTATTACATCATACCACTTGGCAAAACCAGCGAAATTACTCAGTCTCGCCTTACACTCAAAATATCCCTTCTCCGGGTTCTTAAGTCCCTGTATAAGGTCATCCACGTTGATTGCGCTCCCCGTGCCGGTATCTCTCTGTCTGTACAACATCTGAACATAATTATTAATGGTCGAGCCATATCTTAACGCTTCGGCACGACCAAAAATAAATTCCATGCTGTCAGAAGCGATTTCGTATCTGTACAAAATCGCTCCTGTCATGGATGCAACTGTTCTGTAAATTTCTAATTCTTCTCTGATTGTATCCAACCCATCGCCCCCTTGTTCAGGTTATTCTGCTGTTGTAGCCTCGGTAGCATCCTTAACTACCATATTGTTCTTATCACTGAGATAATCACTTACCTTGCTTATGAGGAAACTGTCATAAAGGTACTGCTGTGACATTGCCTCCTGCATATCAGCAATTGAACTGTATCCCACATACTTGGCGTATTTCTCAGCCATCTCGTTATACTCATCATCAGAAAGTTCAATGTCCTCCTTTGATGCTATCTCATATGCCACCATACAATATTCAAGCTGTGACTTCGCCTGTTCTTCACAAGTTTTCTTAATATCATCTTCCGTGATACCATATGCCTTAAGTACTTCTTCATACTTCATAGAATACTTTGAAGCCATGCTCTTATAGCTGTTTACCATATATTCATAAAACTGGTTATATACCTCATCATGCTTATCCTGAGGATATTCACTTATCTTGGTATTATCAATAATCTTTGCCCACAATGCTGCGCGGTATGATTCGTTCTGCTTGGTTTCATTGCTTGACTTAAGAGATTCCTTCATATACGCTTCGTAATCTGCCGTTGTAGTATATTTGCCTTCTGTTATCGTATTGATAAAATCATCATTCCATTCCGGCACAATATCATCACCGTAAATATAATCTACCGTAACTTTAAATACTACATCTTTGCCGTTTAATTCCTCTTTGCCGTAATTGTCCGGGAATTTACAATTAAGTGAATACTCCTTGCCGCACTCAAGCCCTATAAGCTGGTCGTTAAGTGTAGGAATGTAATTACCTCCGATAGTATAATCGGTTCCGTCCTTACCGGTGCTTCCACCATCAAATGCCTTGTCATCCAGATATCCGGTATATTGAAGATGAATCTTATCCTTATCCTGTACCTTGCGGTCCGTAACATGTTCCTGCGTGGTCTTGTTCTTGATCACATTCTGCTTAGCCTGTTCTAACTGTTTGTCTGTAACTTCGGCGCTGTCCACATCAATATCGATTCCGGTATAATCACCGAGTGTCACATAGCTGCTGAAATCAGGTATATCTACGTCAACATCAACACGTGCCATTGTCTCAGCCTCAGCTGTTGTCGCCTCCGTTGAATCGTCGATTTTCTTAACCTTACTGCATCCGGTAAAAGCTGTCGCTGCCATAAGTACAACAAGTCCGGCTGCCATTAATCTTTTCTTCATTGAAATTAGTCCTCCAAATATTTAGGTTATCTACAATATTAACATACATTGCCTAAAAAATCAAACCAAACGCATTCCCTGCCTTACGCCTCTAAATCCTCTGCTTCAATAGTCATAAGTGTATCTTTGTCGATATCTTTATTATCCTTTTTCATGGCAACAATCCGGCCGGCCTGCTTTGCAATGGCATGTTCAAGATAATTTCTCGCTTCCCTGGCATTTGCAAAATTCTCCGGCTTATTGGCACACCTTGTTTCAAAATAATTAAGTGTCTTTAACTTAGCCTCTTCCGACAGCACATAATCCTGCTTCGCAGCCATGCTTTTGGTAATATCAAGCAGCTGTTTCGGCGTATAATCCTCAAAAAGTATATATTTGTTGAATCTGGAACGCAGTCCCGGATTGGAATCGAGAAACTCTTCCATCAAATCCGTATACCCCGCAACGATAACCACCAGATTATCCCTGTTATCTTCCATTGCCTTGAGGAGCGTGTCCACCGCTTCCTGTCCGAAATCGCCCTCCTTCTTACCGGCTGTAAGTGTATATGCCTCATCTATAAAAAGGATACCACCCATCGCTGAGTTAACCGCATCCATAACCTTAGTCGCCGTCTGGCCTATATATCCGCTTACCAGTCCTGACCGGTCTACTTCAACAAGATGCCCTTTTGAAAGGACTCCCAGCGAATAATATATACCGGCAAGAAGCCTTGCAACCGTTGTTTTACCGGTTCCCGGATTACCCGCAAAAACAAGATGTTTGGAAACAGACGGCTGTTTCATCCCGCGTTCCTCACGTATTTTCTGCACCTGCATAAGGTTTACAAGGCTGTTAACGTCCTGCTTGACCGCATCCAGCCCCGTAAGGCTGTTTAATTCTTCAAGGGCTTCGTCAACGGTTTTTTTCTTAACTTCAGTTTCCTTAATGCTTCCCTTCGGTGCAAGAAGTCCGTATTCTCTGGCGAATTTTTCCATCATTCCGACATATGCCGTAAGCCTTCTTATCTCTTCATCGGAAGTAACATCATTGCATGCGATATATGACTGACCCATATTGCGGAAAGTATTTATATAAGTAACCGCACATCTTTTATGTTCCTTCGTGCGCTCTCCGGCATCGGCAAGCACACAGCATTTAAGGGCAAAAGGCGGCTTCTCAAGGTATTCCGCTGCCATAAGATGTTCGCTGCCTATTATCGCTTTCAACATTCCTTCCGTAGCGCCAAATCCCGTTGCTTCCTTCACAAAATCAGCCTCTGTCTGCGTAAAAATCCCGTCAGCCGTGGACAGATATGCCAGAAATTTGAGCATTTCATATCGCAGATTCTCCCTGAAACCAGTGTTGATCCTGTCTTTAATAACGCCGCTTCGTTCAATTTCATCCGCCATATCAAGACATGTCAGTATCTGTTCTTTAATATTATCTTCCATTTCACTACTCCTTTATAAAGCGTTCTGTCCCTTTTGTGTAATACACATCATAGTTATCATCTATAAAAACTGCATATACGCTATCAAGCCCTTCTACGAGTTCTTTTGCCTTATCCATTCCAAGGACAAAACACCCTGTTGACAACGCATCGCATTGTGCGGCATCCGCAGAAATCACGGTCACTGAGAGCAGACCGTTCTCACACGGATATCCGGTCGCCGGGTTCAATATATGATGATATAATATATCATTATCATAAAAATACCGCTCATACACGCCGGATGTAACTATATTCATATCACTCAGGTCCAACGCGAGCGACATCCGTCCTTCTTCATCAAACGGTTTCTTGATTCCTACCGTAAATCCTGTGCCGTCCGCCTTCGTACCGATACATGATATATTGCCGCCCAGGTCCACTATCGCACCTGTTACGCCTTCTTTCTTAAGATAATCACATATTTTCCCTGCAATATATCCCTTGGCGGTAGCACCCAGATCCAGCCTGCATCCGTTAAGTTCTATGAAATCGTCAGTAACCTCGACTTTGGAATAATCCACTTTGGTCAATGCATCTGCTATCTGCCCGGCATCCGGCAATGCCGCTTCATCAGTTCCGAACTTCCACAATGAAGAAACAGGTTCTATTGTTATATCAAGTGCTCCATCAGTAAGCTTTCCGTATTCAATGCCGGAGCGCACAAGTGCGGTCAGTTCATCAAACCCTTTATCATCAGCTGCCTCTTTACGCGTAAGGCTTCCCGCATTATTAAGCCTGTATAACATGGAATCCTCGTCCGTGCGGGAAAAAATCCGCTCATATTCCGAGCACATATCCACTGCCCTGCCGGCGATTTCATCACTTCCGCTGCCATAAAGCGTGACTTTCACATATGTATTAAGTGCATATCCCTGCGCAATATATTTAGTTGAAGACGGAGTTACCCGGCTGCATCCACATATTGATATGAATACCGCCGCTGCCATTATAATTTTCCATATATTTTTCATAAAAATTATTATACTCTCACTTGACACATAAATCAATTGAATGTATATTGATAATGATTACTAATATCAAGGAGAACAATATGGCATCAACAGCTATGAAATACAGCAGGCAGCGTGAAGCCGTGCGTGAATTTCTTATGTCGCGCAAGGATCACCCCACAGCCGAGACGGTTTACAATAACCTGAGAGAAAATTTCCCCAACATCAGTCTGGGAACGGTTTACCGAAATCTTTCCCTTCTTGTTGACCTCGGCGAAGCAATTAAACTTCCGGGAAAGGACGGTTTTGATCATTTTGATGGCAATGTCAGGCCGCACAATCATTTTATATGTGAATCATGCGGAGCGGTAATTGACCTGGATTACCCTGTTCCGGATGACATTCTTGAAAAAGCCGGCACCGGGTTTGACGGCATAATTACAGGTCATGCTACATTTTTTTACGGAAAATGCGCAAACTGTAAATAAATAATTTAAAAAAGTTATTGACAAAAACAGTAATCATTGCTATTATTAAACAGTAATCATTACTATTTTGTTTACAACTCAATAAAATAAATATTTTAAAGGAGATTTTATATTATGGCAAAATTTGTATGCAGCGTATGCGGTTATGTTTATGAAGGAGAGGCAGCTCCTGAGAAGTGCCCTGTATGTGGTGTAGGGGCAGACAAGTTCATCAAGCAGGATGACGACAGAACATGGGCGGCAGAACATGTTGTTGGTGTTGCACAGGGCGTTTCAGAGGATATTATGGCAGACCTCCGCGCCAACTTTAACGGAGAGTGCTCAGAAGTAGGTATGTACCTTGCAATGGCAAGAGTTGCCCACAGAGAAGGATATCCGGAAATCGGAATGTACTATGAGAAAGCTGCTTTTGAAGAGGCTGAACACGCAGCTAAGTTTGCAGAACTTCTCGGAGAAGTTGTAACAGACAGCACAAAGAAGAACCTCGAACTCAGAGTTGAAGCTGAGCACGGCGCAACAGCAGGCAAGACAGACCTTGCAAAACGTGCCAAAGCAGCTAATCTCGACGCAATCCATGACACAGTTCACGAAATGGCAAGAGACGAAGCCCGCCACGGAAAAGCTTTCGAAGGACTGTTAAAGAGATACTTTGGATAAGCTACAAGCCAAATCAAAAATGTGATGACAAGGTTCCGCAAGTTTACTTGCCGGAACCTTTGTTATTGCATTTTTAGTCGGCGACAGCCGACAGCGAGATGCAGCGTACGCTAACCTGGCTGGTTTGGCGCCACTTGATACACTGGCTCCGGAAAGTTTATTTTCCGGAGCATTTATTATTGGCTGATTAGTCGGCGACAGCCGACAGCGAGATGCAGCGTACGCTAACCTAGCTGGTTTGGCGCCGCTTGATACACTGATTTCGGGGTGTCTGTATTATATTTGATAGTTTCAGTCCCAGTGTGATGTACTTGAGGTTTTTTCATTATCTTGATTGATACTATTTTAAATTTGAAATTCACTAATTCACACTTTTTTGCGATTTTTTTGGCATTTGGTGTCAATTTGGCATGTTTTATATTGTAATATATTAGATTCAACATATCTTTTAGCATACTTGATTTTATATATTATCACATTACAGTATCACATATAGCAAGATATTATCACCAGATTACTGATTTTATCCTAAAAAGTGTGAATGTATCATATCATATATCGCAGATTTATTCTTCCGGCAGCACATAACGCCACGCCGGGAAGCTCTCCGGCTAACCCGGCTGGTTTGGCGCTGTCAACGCATCATAAGTTTTTCCCTTCTAAGTTCCCTGACCAGCCTCTCAAGTCCCCAGTCCGCATTGGTCGGTGTAAGCACCGCTTTGTAATCCACATTAACGCCGCTGTGCCTCAATTCAAACAGTGCCTTATCCAGTCTTTTATCCCTGAGTCCGCACATAACGACAATACTCTCTCCAAATGACGCTCCAGCCGGCTTCGCTGATGCGTTTCCCGACGCAAGTTCCCCCAGTGTGCATCCATAAAATTCAGGTTTAACTATATCAGTTCTTATTCTCAATCTAACAAAAACATCGCTTACTTTTTTAATGTCCGTATCATTTACATTAATTAACAAAATTTTTTCCACATTCTATCTCCAATTACATATTATAAATTTCCGGGGCATTATTATTTTCTATTTAAGAAGTTCTTCTATGAGTTCATAATGTTTCTCAATTGCCTGCATTGCCTTACGAGGCTTATCCTCTATGATATTGTTAAAAATATCCTTATGGCTTTGCATAAGTTTTGCACGATTCTTAACATCTATTTTCTGGATTACATAATCAATCCATTCGCTGTAAAGATCAGCCACGGCATCCATCATGACCTCCCATAATTTATTCCCGGTCGCCTTTACCAGTGCATTGTGGAAATCATGGTCCGCCTTTGCGAGCTCTTCACCAGAAAGGCCGTCCATAGCACGAAGTGTGTCTTTGATTCTGTTTTTTATCTCTTCAGAAGGAGGATCGGATATAAGGCTGCTGCATACTGCTTTTTCCATATCCCGGCGGAATTTGCATACTTCCTGCCTGGATATCGTATTAAGTGCCATCATCATGATGATCATATTCTTGATAGCACCTGAGGCATTGCCTGACACGAAGTTACCTGAGCCCTGTCTGCTCTCGATCATTCCCATACCGCTAAGTATGCTCAAGGCCTCTCTTGCTTTATTACGGCCTATCCCAAGTTCTGCCGCTATCGCTCTCTCCGTTGGAAGTTTATCTCCGACTTTGAGCGTACCGTCCTTCATCAATCCGAATATATATTCAATTGCAACATCATACTCTGCCATTTCCGCTCCAATCTACATAAAATGCGCAAAAATACTTGCACCTACAACAGTGAGAATACCGCTTACCGCTATTGAAAGGCTGCTCATTGCGCCCTCGACATCACCAAGTTCCATGGCTTTGGCCGTTCCTATTGCATGCGATGCCGAGCCGAAAGCTATTCCTTTGGAAATAGGCTCCGTTATCCTGAAGATTTTGCATATAAGTTCACCAAAAATATTGCCGATAACACCTGTAACAATTATTACTGCAACCGTTATAGTGACATATCCGCCGAGTTCCTCCGAAACGCCCATTCCGATAGCCGTTGTGATGGACTTCGGAAGCAATGTAACATACTCTTCATGCGACAGATGCATTATAAGTGACAATACCAGAACCGTTGTAAGGCTTGCAAGCACGCCGGCTGTAATTCCAAGCATAACTGCTTTTACATTATGTTTAAGCAGCTCCCACTGCTCATAGAGCGGGATAGCAAGACACACCGTAGCCGGAGTCAGAAACCAGCTTAAATAATCTGCACCCTGCGCATACACATCATAATCAATATCGGCAATAACAAGCATTATTATTGTAAGCACTATTGATATAAGGAGCGGATTAAAAATAGCAAGTTTGAATTTTTTCTTGAGCAGTGCGCCTATAATATAGGCCAACAGGCTTACCGTAACGCCGGCAAACATTGAAGTTTCCGTAAATTCACTCATTGTCCGCACTCCTCTCTTTCTTCTTCCGGTCCATGCGGATAATCGTCTGGGAAATTCTGCCCGACGCCGCCATAACGGTAACTACGGTTACCACCGTTATAATGCTTACCGGGATAATCATCGGTTTAAGCACGCCCCATGATGCCATGAGCCCGACACCTGCCGGAATAAACATAACCGGCATTATCTCTATCATAAATTTGCCTGCATCCTTAACCGCATCGAGTTTGATAAGACCGGTCATGAGTCCGGCAAACATAATTACCATACCATATATGCTGGCCGGTACGGGCAGCGGAAGCAGGTAATGTAAAAGTTCCCCGACAAGGGAAATCGCAATAATAACAAGAAACTGCTTAATGTACTTCATCTTATTCTTCTTTCCGTATATAAAAATTGGTAGTACCAATATTGGTACTACCAATCAGTATATTCATTCATGCAATTTGTGTCAATTGTGTTTTTACCTAAAATCGATGCTCAATAATCCCGCAAATCCGTCATATTTTAATTATACGAGTGCTTTATTCTTCTCGTAAACGCCCTCCATGATTTTCTGGACATATGCAGCAACGTGTTTCTTATCTTCCTTATCAAGCAGCTTTATATCAACCGGTTCGCAGAATTCTATGACTGTATGCGCTTTCCTGATCCATGGCATATGTTTCTCAAGACATTCTCCCGTGTTATTCTGCACCATCGGAATGATCAGGCATCCTGACTTCTCGGCGAACTTTAAGCTTCCCTCCTTAAACGGAAGCATTCCATCCTCAAACGTGTTACGCGTTCCCTCCGGGAATATAACAATTGATATTCCTCTCTTAATGTATTCAATTCCCTGCAGGATTGTCTTGAGACCTTCCTTGAGGTTGTCGCGGTCAAGGAAAAGACAGTACACAAATCTCATCCATGTTCTCAAAAGCGGAACTTTCTCTATTTCTTTCTTGGCAACAAATCCGGTAAGATCAGGCATCATGGAGTACGATATTATAACATCATAAAAACTCTTGTGATTACCCACGAAAAGCACCGGTTTATCCTTCGGTATATTCTCAAATCCTATAACCGTCGTCTTGGTTCCGGAGAAAAACAATATTCCCTTGAATCCGAACTGCACTATCCTGAGAGAGCTTATATCCCTGGCATGCGGATTAATTTTACCGATAATCCATTCAATCCCGAAAATCGGTATACTGACAATAAAATATAATAACAGAAATAACATTACCAAAATCAGTCTCATAATAATTCCTTCCTTTACCGGCACAGGATATATAATCTGTGCACACTTGTCACTTAATTATATCAGATTTACGCAGATTTGCAATTAATGTTTGTACTTGCCGTTTCTTTATGTTATAATTCATTTTAAGAAAATAAGGAGGACTTAAGATATGCCATTAGCACTTAAAATAGTACTTATCGTTCTGGCTGTGGTTCTCGTTCTTTTCATCGTACTTATCATCGTAGGCCGTAAGATGCAGAAGAAGCAGGAGGCTTCACAGGCTGATATAGAAGCGGCATCGCAGATTCTATCGATGTTAGTCATTGATAAGAAGCGTATGAAAATAACGGAAGCTAACCTGCCTAAGGTTGTCACAGAACAGATTCCTAAATATATGAAGTTAGCCAAGATGCCTATCGTCAAAGCCAAGATTGGTCCTAAGGTTATGACCCTTATAGCTGATGTCAAGGTATTCGACGCACTTCCGGTTAAGATGGAATCCAAGGTTAAAGTAAGCGGTATTTACATTACCGAAATCATCAGCACCAGAGGTAAGGTAACCGTTCAGCCTAAAAAGAAAGGTTTCAGGGCAAAGCTGGCCGAGAAAGCCGCCAAGGCCCAGGCCGAAGCCACCAAGGCTAAAGCACCTGCCAAATCCAAAAAGAAATAATTACAGAATCCATTAGAACGCTGTTTATTGCAGCGTTCTATTTTTATGCTCAGATAACCGGTTTTGTAACAAATTTGTAACAATTTTTTATTTGACACCTCCGCAATCGGGTGGATATAATATAGATAACAATTTTATGAGTGCACATAAATAATCACGAGGAGGTAATATGCGTAATTTCATATGTATACTTATTGCAACGGTATTGGTTTTTTCATTGACCGGTTGTTCTTCTTCAAATAACAGTAAGGATATCGCTCCCTCTGTAACATATCCCGATGACATCGAAGAAACCATGCCCGACAGTAAGATCAGCACATCCATATTATACACACCGTATGATGATTCCAAGCGGGATTACTCCATCTTATGGACATTTGATGACTGGACGGATGATAACGGAAATATCGCGATACCGTATGAAATGGATTTTGTAAACGACTACCTGCTTGAGCGTTATTATATTCCGCCTGAGGCTGCCAACAAAGCGCCCTCAAGCCTCCTGCTTCAGATAGTTAAGGATTCCCTCTGGGGACTTCTCGGTCCGATGGGTGCTTCCTATGAACCGGATACCTCTGTATTTCACTCCCATAAATGCCTGAGTCAAAGCATCGCAGCTTCAGTTCTGTTTACGAGAAATGATATGGCTGCTACTCTGTACAACGACTATATGACGGACGGCATTCATTATGCTGTCTTTGAGGATTCGGGATACATGTGTGACCGTATGACCCTTAACACATATTTTGAGGAAGCATGGCTTGGAAGTAATCTGGCATATGAACAGCTTGATGACAACCGGCGTATGAATATAATAAATAAGGCCTGTATAACAGCACAATACGTTGTAGACAATAATACAGCCGGCACTCCGCTTCCTGTCCCTGCTTTCTGGGATACCATCGCAGAAGAACAGAAGCAGTCCGGGAGCTTATGGTACGATTACATAATGCAAAACACCACATTAGAAACAACCAAATGGCTTGATATGGATTGGACTAAAGTATCTCACAACCCATATCGCACAAACTCACAGAAGGGAGATTGATACTATGAAGAAGCAAATAATTATTTCACTGATGGCCGTTGTTATTACAGTCACTGTCTTAATCGGGTGTCAGAAACGCGGCTACGTTGCCACCCCGGAGGCTACGACAGAATCCGTAACGGAAGCCGCGACATTGCCGGAGCGTATGTCACCGGAGAGCGGGACCGTCATCTACTCCGCTTACGCCGACTACAGGGATCTGTATAATTTTGAACCGCTCTTTAACGACAGCGACTGGATGGACAAAGACGGCCGGCTGCTTTTTCCTTACCGCAATATTACTTCCAAGGGATTCAAAATCGGGGATATTTTTGCCATGTTTTACATGTCCGAAGAAGTGGTCTCAAAAGCGACATCAGAAGATCTACTTGCGGTTGTAACGGACGCAGCACCGACATCCATGATAGTAATGGCCAATTCGCCTTCCGAAATGGCGCAGATGTGTTCCAATAAGCTTCTGGCTGCCGATGAACTGCTGCATCGTCCCGATATGGCTCGTGTTGTTCTTAAGGATTACCGCATAAGAAGGTATATCGAACCTGAGAAAATCACATCCAACAATGCCATACAGATAGAAGAAATGTGGCTCGGAAGCAATCTTGGATATACGGAATTAAATGATGATGAAAGAGCCGAAGTGCTTGAACTGGCTGCCATAAATATGGCTAAAATACATGAACTCGGCCTGGAATTAACTATCCGTGATAACTGTTTTTTTGGATTGGCAGCGGAGGAATACAAGCGCAACGGCAACGGCTGGTATGATTACATAATGAATAAAGCCGATCAATCCGTCAAGGATGCTTTTAACGAATACCTTTAGGGGTTAAATACATCAACATAAAAGGGAATACCGGTTTGCCGGTATTCCCTTAATATTACCTGTCTTCAAGCATCTCTATTTCGATATGCACTTTACATTCCGCAACATAATCAAGATTAACTTCCAGTCCGTAATTGATATCAACCGATATTCTGTCATCTTCTTCGGTAAAATTCATGTCATATGTATCAATACTGATATTCATTCCGCCAAAAGGAGTTGCATAATAGGTTGTTATTTTCTCACCTATCCTGAATATCATATTGGTATATCCGGCACCTCTGGTAACAATCTCTATCTGTTGCGGTGCTATTTTAATAAGGTTGTGGTTCACATCTTCCGGGTTCTTAGCCTGTTCATCATATTTAATAAAATGAATCCCGTTACGCTTGCTGTATGTACCTATGCTTATCACTTCAATGTTCTCATCTTCATCATATGCCTCTGAAGTATGAAGTCCGCTAACCTTAATGCTGGCCTTTTTACTCATATTTTACACCTTACTTATGTCTGTTAAATGCACTGCGGATTAATTTATCCACGAGTGTTTTCTTGTCAAGTCCTTTATTGGCCCAAAGCATCGGATACATGCTTATCGACGTGAATCCCGGCATTGTATTTAATTCATTAAATACAACATCATTTGTTCCGTTCTCAAGGAAGAAATCTATTCTTGCAAGTCCGAATCCGTCAACCGCATTGAAAATAGCAACTGCGTCTTTACGGATTTCATCTTCTTTGCCGGCCGGAAGGTCAGGTCCTACAACCGTCTTGGATTCTGCATTGTTATATTTAGCATCAAAATCATAAAAATCCGCTGCTGCAAGTATCTCGCCCACGCCGGATGCCTTCGGTTCGTCACCGCCAAGTACGGCACATTCGATTTCCCTGCCGACAATCGTCTCCTCGACGAGAATTTTCTCATCATGTACGGCCGCCTCTTTAAGTCCGCTAATCAGTTCCCCGCGGTTATGTGCCTTGGATACGCCCTTAGAGGAGCCGGCATTACTCGGCTTTATGAATACAGGGTATTTATGTACACTCTCTACGCGTGCAACGCAGTCATCCATATTCTCAAGTTCGCGCCTTCTTATGGCCACATAACGTGCCTGTCTTATATTTCCTATGGAATTGACGATCACTTTGGTAAACAGCTTATCCATCGATACAGCTGATGCAACAACTCCGCATCCGACATATGGGATTCCGGCAAGTTCAAGTATGCCCTGAACCGTTCCATCCTCACCGTAGAGTCCGTGCAGTACCGGAAAAACGACATCCACCGGTTCCGCTTTGCACTTGCCGTTCTCAATAGCCACAAAACCCTTATGTGTGCGGTCCGGTGAGAGTATCATGCTCACTTTGCCGTCTCTCCAGCTGCCATCCGTAATCTTATCCACGCTCTCGGTCTTAAGCCATCTGCCGTCCTTAGTGATGCCTACCATCACAACATCATAATAATCTCTGTCAATACTGTTAATTACTGTAGCTGCGGATACGCATGAAACATCATGTTCCGAAGACTGTCCGCCGAATAATACTGCTACTTTTGTCTTACTCATAATCATCGCCCCCGCATATAAATGCGGTTATCCTTTCTTAATCAAATAATTTATTCAGAAAAGTAAGATACTTAAATCTTACCCGGTATCTGTTGTTACTTAAATCCTGCATCGTTACGGTATCATATGCCTCATCTGATAGAACATTCTTAAGCATCTGTTTCGAATCGTCCGGAACCACCGAATACGACTGGCTCACCATGCATAACGGCGGAAAAAGAACACACCACCAGTTATGTCCGCCGGCTTCTCCGATATCAATCCTGAATGCTTCATATTCTCCCGGAGGAAATGACATATCGCCATATGTCTTAAGCGGGAAATATGATTTTTCAAAATAGACATCCACATTATATGACATGCCTTCGGATTTAATTACCGTCTGCGCAATATCTTTTATCTGCGCACTGTCATCATATAAAATATTTCGCGCATCGTCAAGACTGTCCGCGGATGAAAGTTCTTTTTGCAGATAACTTACCACTGCATCCTTGACCTTAAGCTTCAGATTCTGGTCCTTATCACTGTCGCTGTTGGCGCGCACATGAAATCTGATTATATTATCTGCTATCTCTTTCTGTGTCCTGTATCCACTGCTCTTTGTATATGTAATAATTGATATTGCCGTTGAAATCACAATGACAGCAGCAATAACCGGCATAATTATTTTCTTCATGGGAATAACCTCCTTAAATCTTATACAGAGATTATTGCCATATAAACCGGTTCTATTCAGACATTCTTGCAAGTATTCTTGACATTGCATCTTTCTGGCTTATTATATGCGTTGTAATCAGGCTTTCGGCCTTCTCATCCTCGCCTTTTTCAAGCGCTTCTATCAATGCATCATGTTCATCAAGCATGCCGTCAAAATCCGGCAGATTCTTAATGTATTCTATGCGATATCTGAGTACCTGTCCTTCAAGAAACCGGGCTACCGTGAAAAGTATTGTATTTCCGGATGCCTCGCTTATAAAACGGTGCAGCAGATTATCATACTCGGCAATCGCGTTCCTGTCTTTGCGTGCCGCTGCTTCGCGTGCTTTATTATTGATTTCACGAAGATATTCCACCTGTTCGGGTGTAATATTGTGCGCCGCAAGTCTGGCCGACATGGCCTCTATCATAATTCTTACTTCCAGCGCATCCTTGGCCTCCTTGTCGCTGATTCCGGCAACCCTCGCGCCCTTACCACGGGTTATGACCACAAGGTGCTCCTTTGCAAGACGTCTGATTGCCTCGCGTACAGGAGTCCTGCTGACTCCCATTTTATTGGCTAACGGGATTTCCATAAGCCTCTCGTCCGAGGCGATATCCCCGCACAAAATAGCTTCCTTCAATTCTTTATAGACTGTGTCCCGCAAGGATCTTCCGTCGCCCTTCTCAAGAAATTGCATATCTGATATCATTCCAATCCTCCGTTACACACCTTAACCAGATGTATATCCTTTGCTTTACCGCTCTTATCCACTGCCGCAAGACATTCCGATGCAGTACCATAATCATCGAACAGACCGAATACAGTGGGTCCGCTTCCGCTCATCAGTGAACCGAGTGCGCCGTTATCATCCATTATGTGTTTGATTTCCGATATGACCGGATATTCTTTTTGTGTGACATTTTCAAGCAGATTACCCATATTCTGTGCAGCTGTACGTATATCTCCGGATTCAAGTGCATTTCTTACCATATCTATATCCGGGTGTACGGTTGTATCATCCAACACCAGATTCGTATATACATACGCTGTAGAGACGCTGATATCCGGTTTCGCAACCAGGACATAGCAATCCGGGCATGGCGAAAGCTGTGTAAGTTTCTCGCCGATTCCTTCCGCCAGGGCAGTTCCGCCCATAATGCAGTATGGTACATCCGCACCAAGTTTAAGACCGTGTTCCATGAGAATATTTCTATCGATATTCAAGTCAAACAGCTTATTCATACCTGTCATGACCGCAGCTGCATCCGTACTTCCGCCCGCCATTCCCGCTGCCGCCGGAATATTCTTGCGGATATATATATCAATGCCCCTGTCGATACCAAAATCCTCTTTCATTAATTTGGCTGCTTTATATGCCAGATTACGTTCATCCATCGGCAGAAAATCAACATTCATATCAAGCCTGATGTCTCCCGACACATTTTCCGTCAATACCACCTCGTCATATAAATCGATATTCTGCATTATCATTTTCACCAGATGATAACCATCCGGCAGTTTACCCGTTACATCTAGTCCTATATTAATCTTGGCATAAGCCTTAAGACTGATACTATTCATGTCTGACCACCTTTTCTTCATCTGTGTGCCGAATGCACACTACATTTATCATTATAACGTCATAATGTACTAAAATCAATACACTAATATAAAGTGTTATTATATCTTCCGGAAATACCGATATAATAAATAGAAAAATAATAAATTAAGTTTCCACGGAAGGAGATCTACATAATGGTAAACGGAATTACTGCTGCCGGACAGGCAGCGCAGATGTATGCTGCAGATGACGCAGCTAAGAAAACCCGCAAGACAGATGATAATGCTAAAGCCTCATCTTCCAAAGATGCTGTTGTATATGAGAAATCATCTTCTACGGATTATAAGACTATTTCCTCTATGTCCAAATCGGACAGAGCAGGTATTGTCGCACAGCTCAAGGCTGATGCCGACGCCCGCACTTCACAGCTTAAGAGCCTTGTTGAGAAAATGTTTACAAAACAGGCCGGTGTCGACCTTACATCCAAGTCATCATGGGATGAGATGCTTAAGGCAGGTATATTTGACGCCGACACGATCGCTCAGGCTAAGAAAGATGTTGCTGATGACGGATACTGGGGTGCCGACCAGACATCTGACAGAATTCTCTCTTTTGCATCCGCACTCGCAGGAGATGATAAGGAGAAGATGCAGCAGATGGTAGATGCTTTCAAGAAAGGCTTCAGTCAGGCTACCAAAGCATGGGGTACCAATCTTCCGGATTTGTGCCAGAATACTTATAAAGCTGTTATGGATAAGTTTGACAGCTGGTTTAAGGATAACGAATAAGATTATATATACCATCAGAAACTGCCGGATTACGAATGTGTGTTCTTCGTGGTCCGGCAGTAACTATTTCTAACATTTCTTCACAATTAACAGTTTGGTTTTCGGCTGTACCCTGTCGCTTGCAAGTCCGTTTGTCTCAAGAATATCACTTACCGTCGTATGGTATTTTTTCGCTATGTTCCACAATGTGTCATTTTCCCTTGTTATATATCCGGTTATTCCGGCCATATTTTTTATCGCTTCATTGTCCCTTTCCGATACGGCTGCATCACATATAAAACTGTATCTCCGTCTGCTTACCGCCATAAGATCCACTGTCGCCGAGCATTTTACATCTATTTCCCCTCCGCCTGTAAGTATTGTCGATACCTGCAGTGGTCCGGGATGGCCCTCACATATGCTGTCACTGTTTATGCCGCTTATCTCACAGTTTTCCGTAAAAGGAAGCTCGTATTTCGCATATCCTATTTTGTCATCATCATCCTGTTTGATATATATTACATCTACAATAACTGCCCCCTGAACGACAACATTATTATCAGAGATTATCATATCTTCAATCATGGTTCTTCCGCTGCTTCCGATAATCTGCATAATTCCGTCTGCCGGAAGCTTAAACCGGTTATCACATCTGCACTTTACACTGTTTTTGAGCAGGAATGTCTGATACATCGCCTCTTCCCTCACAAGTTCCAGTTCGCATGCCGGCGAATAAGCATCGGCCAGAATTTCTTCCTCCTTCTCTATGTATCCCCTTATGTCAAGATCCAGAATAATTTCCGCATCCATGATTCTCAGTTCTCCGTTGGCGTCCGGTCTTGCTATAAGGCTTTCCTCCGATGGCGCGATATTCACATCAGCAAGCATTTCCTCGGTGCATCCGGCTACATCTGTTTTACCGGAAAATGCTATCACATCATCATAATAATAAAGTCCTTCATCATCATTTTCTGCCGTATACATACAGAACACATAAAGCTCTCCGCGTATGCTGATGCCTCCGTCACAGGCGCGGATATCAAGGCTCTGGGTTTTCAGATCATACCATATTATCTGCTCAACATTAGGTCTGTCTGACGGAAGATTTACAGATTCCCTTATCCTGAAAATATCTTTTTTCGATGAGATAAGCTGCATAATATTAACGGTGTCATTCATGGTCTGCAGATTATCAACATCCATGTGGCACACTATATCTTTATCATACATTGCCTCGGATATAATATGTACCACTATTACCGCTTTTACGCTTATTTTTCTGGAGTTGATAACAGTTATTGTAATATCCTCAAGACTGGTCGTGCATCTGATGATATCCTGCGGTGTGGTTCCTTCAAGCATAACCACCTCTTCAAGAGGAATGCTTCCGCTCATGCATGCGCACCGGCTGCCGGTTTTATACAGCAATGCATAGATAAGGTTTCCGCTTACCGATACTTTATCGTCCGATGCCCTCACTTTTTCTATTACCACCCGCCCCTTCTCATGTATTTTTTTCACAATATCCGGTTTGGAGTCCGGCACATTGAAATCGTCATCAACAGTTATAATCTGCTCCGTTGTTCCTTTCCTGTAATTCATATGTAATGTCTTTTTATCAGTTTCCATACAAAAATCCCCTGTTTCTTCATAATCTGATATACGCACTTATTACAGAATATGAAGATATCCAGGGGATTATGCTATTCAAATAATATATTGTTATCCGTTGCCTCTGTCTTGATCACTATGTACGGATATGTTGCCAGCTTGTTAACTGCCTCACCGGCCGACGGGCCGATAAGTGTGGATGCCATCGTCATATCCGTTCCATTCGTCTGCAGTCTGTCAACCCTTATGCTGTAACCTCCGGTCGGCTGTTTTCCGTACCCTCTGACAATGTATGTGTAACCGTCAATGCACGCCGATATCTCAAAATCAGATTCTTTGCGTGCATCTATTGTCGCAGCCAGTTCTTCCGGAATTGCTGCCCTATCCACTACTGTATAATCCACATCCGACACGGTGCTGCTCTTCGTGTCTGCGCGGCCGCATGCGGCTGTAACCAGGCACATTGCAATAATAACTATCGTCAGTGCACGATGCATAAACCATCATCCTGAAATATTGTTTGGTGCATTATATGCATCATATGCCCCGCTGATACCATTTACTTTGATGTGAAATCATATTTTACATCATCTCCGCCTTCCGACAGATTTACCGTATAACTGTTTATCTGTTTATTGTAAAGTACGGATATGACATGTTCTCCCGTCACAAGTGCAAATGTAACCGGTGCCGTTCCCATATACTTTCCGTCAAAATATATGTATCCTCCCTCCGGGCCGGATACCGTGACTTTATTTTTCTGACTGACTACATTACCTGAGCTGTCCGTTGTAGCGGTTTCCGTCTCCGTCTGCGTCTCGGATTTTGTTTCTTTGGATGTCTCGTCGTCCGCAGCAGCCTTAAGTGTAACATCTATTGTCTTATAACCCTTGTCAACTTCTATCTGTGTGGAATAATCACTGTATCCATCCGCACTTACCTTGATCGTGTGCTTTCCTGCCGCCAGTGTGAGAACTTCATTCGCGCTCATGACGGCTCCGTCAACCGTAAGGATTGCCTCGCTCACATTAACGTTAATACGCACATTTCCGGTCTCTGTTACGATCGGTGCCACATCCGAGAAGTCTGCAACGGTCTTCTCGTCCCTCGTGACAGTTATCTGCTTATCGGCAACATACTTTCCGTTACGGACTTCTATTTTATAACTTCCTTCCTGAACTATCAGAAGCATTCCTTCCTCAATTACTTTAACAACTCTGCCGCCGATATCCACATATCCGCCGATAAAAAGCTGGTCTCCCGAAAGTGTAACATATCCATGTCCTTTATCGACAACAACCGAGCATACCGATGTATCATACCCGCGCACAATAAGCCGGTCTTCACTGTTTAATTCGGATATATCTATCTCTTCACCATCAGAGAACACAAATGTGCTGTCCGAGTATGAATATAATGACTGTCCTATTTTCATTGTCATCGAGCTTTCATCAACCTTGAAATTCGTGACTTTGGTGTTCTCCCAGACCTTATTTCGGGATGAAATGCTTATTTTCTTTATTTTCTGATTGGTATTGTTACATTCTATATCAACAATATCTCCGCATGAGAGTTTATCAAAAGACATAACTTTGCCCGACTTTGTATATGCGGTAGTCCCCTTATCATAGCTGTAAATTGTCTTAGTGCCGTCATCCACGGAATATATAACTATATTGTTGGTGTCCTTATCTATCTTCCGGATCACCCCCGTCGATTTATCCGCATTGACAGCCGTACTTGTCTCTGTATTGGTATTACGATGTCTTACAGAAGATGTTCCGGTACATGCGCTAAGTGTCATTACCGCAAAAAGCATCACAGCTGATATTGTCCACAATTTCTTTCTCATATGTTCCTCCGTTATATCAATGCAATGTATTTATAAAATCGAGTCTCTTATTATTCTGTGCTATTACTTTCTTAAGTTTCTCCGTATTTCTGGCCGGAAGCCATGTCTTGCGTGAATTATTATATGAATTAATCAGTTTCCAGAATTTCTCCGGAAATGTAAACATAATCTCCAGCAATCTTAAATCATCATCATTTAACGTTCTTATTTTATCATATTCCGTAATAAAACGATAGGCAAGTTTAATATCCCAGTCATATTTTTCCAATAATTTGCGCATAATGCAATATAAATCGCTGACTACAAATCCCCGTGTCATACGCTCAAAATTAATTATCACCGGCAGCTTATGGCCGTAACATACATTATGATAATTATATGTACCATGGCATACTCCGCGTGCTGCCTCAAATCCGTTATTTACGGCATCACACTTCTCTATCGCCCTCAGACCTTCTTCATAGAATGCATCACACCATGTTCCTGCAAGCATCTCAAATTCATTGCGGTTATTCCGTCCTGCAACATATTTGCCGACCCTTTTGATTTCGGCATTATGCCTTCTCATATCATTACCGGCATCTGCCGACTCACGTTTAAAGCCTTCCGGTATGTCTTTCATGAGCACTTTATGCATATATGCAAGTGCCCTGACTGCGGTCGTGACGTCTCCGTAATTTCGGATATCACAGTCGCGACATTCATACCATTTCTTAATAACATATCTTTGTCCGTCCGATGATGTATTTATGTATACGCCCTCCGAATCAGAAATATAAGCGTCCACACAGAGCTGTCCGGATGCATTTAGCGCATCTAACATCACCGCTTCATCATTAATATAACTTCCCCTCCCCTTATATTCCTTAAGTATGTACAGACCATCGGCGGTATGCAGCACCTGCGCACCCCTTCCGCGGCTTACCTGTACGACTTCCAGATTATATTTATCTACAATATCCAAACCCTTATCCGCCATAAATACCAACCTCACAGATTCTAAACTATCTAATTCTATGAGGCAGATACTGTAAATATGAGATAAAAATATAAATTCACATCAACTTATGAACAAGTTCCTTTAAAGTATCATATGTATTATCTTCCGGAGCCGCCAGAACATGTTCCAGGCATTGATCAAGCATAATGCCAAGCTGTCTGCCCGGCTGCATCCCCATTGATATAAGGTCTGAACCGTTAATTGCAAGTTCATGAATTGAAAGACATTCTTTTCTGGCTTCAATCAGGCCAAGAATCCTGTCCTCTTCGGCCGCCATATGTGCCGATACCGTATCTCCTGCCGTTTCGTAAAACAGCTTCTCAAATTTCAGGATATCATGAAGCCTGTCCGCTCCTGTTTTGGAAGCAGTGCATCTGATAATATATTCGTCTTCCGTCAATTGTATTCCATGATATTTTACCAGTATAACCGCAAGGTCTACAGTCGCATTGTCAAGCTTGAGCTCACGCAGCATCCTGCGCGTTCCCTGTTCGCCCGCCGCAAAAAGCAAAGCTGCATAACGGAATGCTATCTGCATCGGCATTTTCTTTATGAGTTTATATGATAACTCTTTGTCATCTATCCTGTCAAATTCACCAAAAACAACCGGCGTAATGCCAAGCCGGCATGCTTTTTCTATGTATTCAGGATGTGATGACATAATTGTCTTACCTATTTCCGTATGGATTCTTTCTTTGCTGACGGCCGCTATCGTTCCTGCCAGTTCCTCTATTGCAGCTGCCGTATCTTTATCTATGTCATATCCCAGCTGCGCACTGAATCTGACGGCTCTTAACATTCTCAGTGCATCTTCGGCAAATCTGTCTGCCGGATTACCGACGCAGCGTATTATCCCTGACCGGATGTCATCCATTCCGCCAAAAAGGTCAACAATGCCTTCCTGTTCATTGTATGCCATGGCGTTGATCGTAAAATCACGCCTCTTTAAATCTTCCTTAAGTGATGCGGTAAACTCAACGTTCTCCGGATGTCTGCTGTCCTTATATTCGCCATCTATTCTGAAGGTCGTAACCTCATATCCTTCCCTGCCGATCATTACCGTCACGGTTCCGTGCTCAATTCCTGTATCAACGGTACGCCGGAATATGCGCTTAACATCTTCCGGCCTTGCCGATGTTGTAATGTCCCAGTCATCCGGTACACGACCAATAACGCTGTCGCGGACACAGCCGCCGACAGCGTATGCTTCATACCCTTCATCTGCTAATTTATTAATTATATGCCGTACATCTTCAGGCAAATTAATTATCATATATACACCAATCCTGCAGATTAATATGCTTTACCCCAGTATACCAGTTTCTTAGCCGGTTTACCGCAGCATACACATACATCGCTGATATGTTCCTGCTCAAATGGCATGCATCGGCTTGTTGCCGTTGTATCTTCCTTAATCTTCATCTCACATGCGAGATCTCCGCACCACATAGCTTTAACAAATCCCGGCTTATTGGCTATGATATCCTTAAACTCTTCATAGTTAGTTGCTTCATATGTGTGTGAATCTCTGTGTTTTCTGGCTTTCTCAAGCATATCAGACTGCATTGTGACAAAGATTTCCTTAAGCTTATCCGCAATCTCTTCTATCTTAACTATTGTCTTTTCTCTTGTATCCCTGCGGACGATCACTGCCTGTCCTGCCTCAAGATCCTTCGGTCCGATTTCGATTCTTGCCGGAATTCCTTTAATCTCCTGCTCGGCAAATTTCCAGCCCGGTGTCTTATCACTGTCATCAATCTTTGCTCTGAAGCCTGCTGCCGTAAGTGTGTCTTTAATCTGTGCTGCCTTGTCAAGCACGCCTTCCTTGTGCTGTGCAATAGGAATTACCATTACCTGTGTCGGAGCGATTGCCGGCGGAAGAACAAGACCGCTGTTATCGCCGTGAACCATGATGATAGCTCCTATGATACGTGTTGACATTCCCCATGATGTCTGGTGTGCATACTGGAGTTTATTATCCTTATCCGTGTACTGGATTCCGAATGCCCTGGCAAATCCGTCACCGAAATTATGGCTTGTACCGGACTGAAGTGCCTTACCATCATGCATAAGTGCCTCTATCGTATATGTAGCTTCTGCGCCGGCGAATTTTTCCTTATCGGTCTTGCGGCCCTTGATCATAGGAATTGCAAGAACATTCTCACAGAAATCCGCATATACGTTCAGCATCTGTATTGTTCTTGCCTCGGCATCCTCAGCTGTGGCATGGACCGTATGGCCTTCCTGCCAGAGGAATTCCATTGAACGTAAAAACGGACGTGTCGTTTTCTCCCATCTTACTACGGAACACCACTGGTTATAGCATTTAGGCAGATCTCTGTATGACTGTATGATATCCTTATAGAAATCACAGAACAAAGTCTCTGATGTAGGTCTTACACACATTCTCTCCTGGAGCGGATCAAGTCCTCCCTGTGTTACCCATGCAACTTCAGGGGCAAAACCTTCCACATGGTCTTTCTCTTTCTGAAGAAGACTCTCAGGAATGAACATAGGCATATATACATTCTCAACGCCGGTTTCTTTAAATCTTCTGTCAAGTTCTTTCTGTACACTTTCCCAGATGGCATATCCGTTCGGTCTGAAAATCATGCATCCCTTAATGCTTGAATAAGCCATAAGCTCTGCTTTCTTAACAACATCGGTATACCATTGTGCAAAATCTTCCTCCATAGGGGTTATTGCTTCTACTAATTTCTTATCTGCCATGATTAATCTCCTTATATCTAATTGGTGTGGTATGTTTCTGCCACATAAAAATAACTCAAATTATCGATTGGGACACAGAAATATCTGTCCCTTGCCGGATTCTCTACACCGTTTCTTAAATCTCTTGTATAAAAATTCATATCGAGATCGGGATCAAAAGTGTATTTCCCACCGCTAAGGTTCACATAAAGCCAGCAGTGCGGTGTGACTCCGCCTCCGTATTTAGGTACATTTCCCGATACAAGATGTGCGTCGTATCCGAGTGCTCTCATTATATACATAAATGCTGATGAATAATTATAACAGCAGCCCTGTCCCGAGTTAAGAAGGTCGGTTGCCCAAAGCACTTCCTTAGGTGTCGTTGCCTTATCCGAAGAAGAATACTCTCCTGTATGGGCATCCATTCCGCGGCTGTATGTAATATTGTCGATAAAGTATTCGTACAACGCCCATACCTTCTGATAATTATTCATATCCGATGTCGTAATCCTTGCTATAAGGTCATTGACCAGACTGTCAAGTTCCGGATATCCGGACTGCGTCGGATTAAGCGGTTCCTCCGAAAGAAGTGTCCATGCACCTATGTATTCCTGTGTGGGGGCTTCTGTCGGAGCTTCTGTCGGCGGCTCTGTCGGTGCCTGGGTCGGTGCCTCTGTCGGTGCCTGGGTCGGTGCCTCTGTCTCCCTGCTTACGGTTATGTCTCCGGCTGTGTTGCCGGCTGTAGTTGCCCTGCTGTTATCCGTGTGTTTCCCGGCACATCCCACAAGCATGCTTCCCACAAGAACCGCTGCAAGAACCGCCACCTGTACTTTCTTAATTGTTGTCATGTATTTTCTCCTGTCCTGTATAAAAGATTAGTTCGATGCATCAATTGCATATCCAAAATACTTAACCACATCATTCATTATAAAGAAGTAAATATATCCGGTATCACTTTGATAATATTTATACATCTTACCGGTAAGCTTATAATCATTACCGTAAGCAGCTGTGACATCATCCAATGATGAACCTGCCGTTATTCCCTTATCGGTTGAAAAATCCTTCGACGAGAGGCAGATATCCTGAATGATATCTTTATCACCGTCCGGGTATGTTCTGACTTCATATCCTGTATACGTGTACACCTTATCCATACCGTCAAAATAACAGCTGTCGGCTTCGGTATAATTATCCGGTTCCCCGAGTTCTTTATAAGCGTCTGCGAAATCATCTCCCGGAACCAGCCTTACGCCATTAACGGTATATGAGAAACCGCTGTTCTCATCCGCCGCCTTCGATGGCTCTGTATTGCTCTTCTTACCGGCGCATCCGGCAAGAAATACTATCGTCAAGCATATGCACAGGCATATTGCAATAATTTTCTTCTTCATATCGGCAAATTCTCCTATTATGATATTATTAATTCTTCTTTGATTATACACAAAAACCGCCAGATTTCAAGTACCTACCGGGGCATCACAGGCTCCATGTCAATAAGGTTTGCAAGATTACGTTCCACCAATTCAATAACCACAACATCATAATCACCGATTCCCGTCAGATCATACGGAACGGCTCTCGTAAACTTTGCGGTATTAAAATCCTCTGCAAAGTACTGATAAAGCGCATTTCCGAAAGAATCCCTGTATACAAGCACACTGCCGGAAGCATTGTCGTTGGCAGCCTCTATAACCAGGTCGTCATCACTCCTGTAATTGGACGTAAAATAGAAATCCTGCTCCATATCAAGCATTACCTGCTCATCCTTGTGGCTTCCTTCAGGAAAAAGCATTGAATATAAATCGCCGTCGAAATTATCCTGTATAGTATAATCAAGAGACGTATAATCAAAAAAATCCACCCCGGCTTTCTGCATAATTGCACGATATGCATACGCCGCACCGAGATTATTCCAATGTGAATCTTCTTTATGGTATAACTGTACGGATGACCCATCCACGGCTTCCTTTAAAATCTCCTTAAGGTCAACATAATCAACATCCGTATGTGACAGCTCATCCATAAGAAGTTCGTAATTGCCGTCCGATTTATCCTCAAGACAGTAATAAGGCATATATTCACCGTAAATCTCCATTTTATTGGGTGCACTCACAAAAATAAGTTTTGTACCGCACTCTTTAGCATAATCCGACATTTCCTTAATAACGCCGGCGGCCTTTGCCGCCTCCTCACGTGTCATTACATTCTCTCCGGTATAATCGTGAAGCGCGCTCTCATAGAAAAGCCATCCGTCCCTGCCGGCAATTACGGATTTTTCACCCGATTGCTTAAAAATATTATATTTGATACTATTGTTTATATTAACAAGCTTGTCCCTGAATCCGAAAGATTTGCTGAAATAATCATCAAAATTACCGGCCATGTCCTTATATCCGACACCGCCAAGCGTAACTTTTTCTTCGTTGCCTATTGTATCATTCTTATAGAAAAGACTCACTGCACCGAAGAGAACAAAAGCCGCCATAAAAGTCACAACATATATTGTTTTAAGAATTTGTTTTTTCATATTATGCACCGCCTAGAACCTGAAATAAATGAACGGATTGTATGAATCTGCCGCAAGCGTCAATACACAGAGAAAATAAAGTCCGAACATTGCTATATAACACAACGTGTTAACAGCTGCATATGACGGGCTGCCGTCCAGGCGCCGCCTTATTGCCGGCACAACCGGAAACATCATTACAACAGCGGCCGTAAATGTCGCTATAAACACCGGTGTAAGAACCGAAAGTGTTACTGTCATAGCAGACGCCTCTGTCACAAAAGAAAACATTCTTCCAATATACGCAAATGCATATCCGACATTGTCTGCACGGAATATAACAAAGCCGATTATTACTATTATAATTGTGTAAAGCCATGCCGCCGGACTCTTTAACTTTCTGCGTTTGAATATAAGAGTCTCCACGCACATAAGGATTCCATGCATTAATCCCCACAATATAAACGTAAGATTGGCACCATGCCATATGCCGGTTGCCGCAAATACGATCATCGTGTTAAGAATCTGTCTTGCCCTTCCTTTACGGTTGCCTCCGAGCGGAATATACAGATATTCCCTGAACCATCCGGTAAGCGACATATGCCACCTTCTCCAGAAATCACGGATACCGTGCGCAGAATACGGATAATCGAAATTCTCCGGGAAATCAAATCCCAGGGTCTTGCCAAGGCCGACTGCCATATTACTGTATCCCGAAAAATCGAAATAAATCTGTAAAGTGTAACATATTGCCCCCAGCCATGAAAGCGGCATATCCATTGCCTGTGGCTGCATTGCAAAAATCTTATCTGCCGCCGCGCCCATCACATTGGAAATAAGCATTTTCTTGGACAATCCTATTATAAATAATCTTATGCCCGATGCCATCTTCGATGCATTCACGCTTCTGTCATGAATCTGCGTCCTGATTGTATTATATTTGACAATCGGTCCCGCAATAAGCTGCGGAAAAAGAGATATGTACAATAACACATCTCCGAAAGACGCATGTTCATCCTTATCGTTTCTGTATACATCTATAACATATGACATTGCCTGAAATGTAAAAAATGATATTCCTATCGGCATTCTTATCTGAGGCACGGGGATGGAAATTCCCGGCACATTATCAATAATCCCTATAAGCCACGACGCATATTTGAATACAAAAAGCATTCCTATATTAACTATAACCGCCATGGCAAGCACCGGTCTGCTCTTATGCGCGGCAAGCACCCGTCCGAACAGGTAATTAATTGCCACGCTTCCAATCATCAGAAGAACATAAAACGGTTCGCCGAAAGCATAGAACACAAGGCTTGCCGCAATAAGAAAAATATTACGTGCAGTCGTGTTCTTTACTACAGTGTGCACAAAAAGCACTACCGGCAAAAATATAAATAAAAAAACAGCTGAACTGAATACCATATCTGTCTCCTTGTTAATCGCATACATAGTTAATTATAAATGTATTTCGCCTGTCAGGCAAGTTTTTTTATAAGGCGTGTACAAATTTCCCTTATAAGAATTACCGCTACCGGGCCGGTTATCACTCCGCTTATCCCAAAGAGAATCAACCCTACATACAATGAGACCAGCATTAACACCGGTGACACTCCGAATCCGGCACCCATTAGTTTCGGTTCGAGAAGCTCTCTTGTGTAATATGCTACAAGATATATTACAAGTATTGCCACAGCTGATGAGTATTTTCCCATAATAAGCAGAATTATGCACCACGGAATGAATACCGTTCCAGTGCCGAGGACAGGAAGCGCATCTATTATGCCTATCAGCACACCAAGTAAAAGTGCATACGGATTTCCCATAAAATACAACCCGGCAGAGCATATTATGCACGTAAGTGTCATGATAATCAGCTGAGTCTTAACATATGTCGTCAGAATATCCTTCAGCCGGCCGCCCAGAAATTTAAGTTCCGTGCCAAATATACTGTTATCACATTGCACTTTAATCTTTGGCATATCCCGGCTTATGAACACTGCAGCCATTATCATAAATGCAAACGCAGTCAAAAAAGCTGCGCACGAACTTATAAAACTCCATGAACCATTCATGACAGCCGGAATCAGCTTATCATTCACAATTCCTTTTGCATTATCGATTTGTCCGCTTACTATCCGGTAACTTGTCCCTTCATCAAGATTCAGTCCATCATCCACTCTGTCGCAACAATCCTCCGCCATTTTGGCTGCCATCGATGAATATTCCGGCAGTTTCATTGCCAGCTGCCTGGCCTGCCCCAGAAGTGTCCTGGCTCCATAAAATATGACCAGTCCAAGAATGGCTGTCAGCAGCACTGTCATAACCGTCGCACCTATGATTCTCTTTAAGCCGAACCTCTCATACATGAATCCGACCGGCTTGTCAATAATACATGCAATTATAAATGCAAAGGCAAAAGGTGCCACAAGCGGCAGCATATATTTTATCAGAACATATACTACTGCTGTGACACCCACAATTATTCCTGCTGTTTTTAATTTGATGGCGGTTTGTTCTCTCATATTACAACTCCTTTGTCAGCATAGCAGTCATAATACATTATCGCCGTCAGTCGTGAAAATATTCAAATTCCGTAAATTTGCCGCCCGGACGTATCTGAACTGTGATTCTGTCCGCCCCTGCCGGGTTGGCAAACGCAATCCTGTATGCACAAAGCATCAGCTGCACACCCCTGCATCCGGCAAAATCGGGATTATACTTCGTATCCCCGTACAATGCGTGTCCGTGTGCGGCGAACTGAACCCTTATCTGATGATGTCTTCCGGTAAGAAGCCTGATTCTGACAAGAGAATACTCCCTGCCTGAAATTTCCTTTGTTTCAATCGTCTCATAATTAAGAGAGGCTTTTTTGGCCCCCGATACATCTGCATCTGCAACGCGGGAAACATTAAGTCCCGGATCCTTTAACAGATAATCCTTATAATTTCCCTTGTTTTCAGGTCTTCCCGTAACTACGGCATAATAATATTTTTCGATTGCATGTTCTCCGGAAAGTGCTGAAAGACCGGCCGCAGCTTTCTTATTAAGTGCGTAAAGCACAAGTCCCTCAACCGGTTTATCAAGCCTGTTAATTATATGCACATTGCATTTTCTGCCGGAAGATACAAGGTATGTCATAAGCATGCTCGTAAGGTCATTGGCAAAAGAACGTTCAGACTGCGATGCGACACCGGCTTTTTTGTTACAGACTATTATATTATCATCTTCATATACTATATCAGGTTTATCCATTATGTCTCCTCCGGTCCGTTATATGCATAAATATAAAGCGTAATGTCCAGAATACGGCTGTGGCGGATGCCGCTGCACATATCAGCATGATTACCGCCGGCATTGACAGTGGTATAAGCACAAAAAGTTCATGTAAGAACACGCAGCAGAATACTATTCCGGCAGCGCACGCTCCCATTATGGCAGCGCGGAATCTGTTAAACGGTATGGACGCTCCGGCTACGACCATCAGGCCTACCACAATCAATACAAGTGTGGCCGCTGTCGATACTTCTTCCTCTGCGAGTGCAAGATTTCTGCCGGCAATCACTATTCCTACAACTGCAAGCATATCGGTAATTCCTGCCGGGAGTGAGCGCATCAACACATTTTTGATAAATTTGCCTTTTATTATACTATGATTCGGTTCAAGTGCCAGAAAAAATCCCGGTATTCCTATCGTAAATGCACTTAATAACGTAACCTGTGTCGGATGCAGAGGATATTGCACGGCAAATGCAACCGACAGGAATGCAAGCAGAAGAGAAAATATATTTTTCACAAGGAACAGGCTTGCCGACCTCTCTATATTATTGACAGTTCTGCGGCCCTCAAGCACAACCTGCGGCATTCCCGAAAAATCAGAATCAAGCAGTACCACCTGGGCACTCTGGGCAGCCGCCTCGCTGCCGGAAGCCATCGCAACACTGCAATCCGCGTCCTTAAGCGCCAATATGTCATTAACGCCGTCACCGGTCATCGCAACTGTATTTCCGAGTTCTTTAAGAATTCTCACAAAAGATCTCTTCTGGGCCGGCGTGACTCTTCCGAATACCGTACATTCCGTCAATGCTTTTCTCATATTGTCTTCATCGGTAAGAGTTGTTGCATCCACATACTTCTCTGCGCCCTTTATTCCGGCTTCGATTGCAACCCGTGATACCGTTACCGGATTGTCACCGGAGATAACCTTGATATCAACACCCTGCTTTGCAAAATACCGGAATGTGTCCGGGGCATCTTTTCTTATAGGATTGGCCAGATTGATAAATGCCATAAGGCTTACTTTCTTATCGAGCGGTTTCCCATCCGGAACTCCGTCATATTTCACGAATGCAAGCGTCCTTAATCCCTTCTCCGCCATCTCCGTAACCGTATCGCGGCATTCATCCAACCTGCCGCCAAGCACATATTCCGGTGCCCCGAGTACATATGCACCATCTTCAAAAACGACCCCGCTGTATTTGCATACCGACGAAAACGGTGACACGCTCACCGCCTTCCGTCCGGAACTATTTGTAAAATAATTCTTAATGGCTTCCATTGTTATATTGTCTGATGACATTGCCGCCGCAAAATCGCCTATCAGACACTTTACATCGTCCGTATCTATGCCATCCGCAGGCACAACGCCCTGCACAGCCATTTTATTCTCGGTAATTGTTCCTGTCTTATCCACACAGAGAACATTAACTCTTGCAAGCGTCTCTATGCTCTTCATATCGTGCAAGAGAATATGTCTTGAAGCCAGACGCATCGCACTTAACGTAAGTGCAACAGTTGCCAGAAGATACAAGCCCTCCGGTATCATTCCGATAAGTGCCGCCATTGTGGAAACCACACTGTCCTTCAGGGAATTATCTCCTACATAATAGCTTTGGAAAAACAATATAAGTCCCACCGGGATTATGATTATTCCGACAAATTTCACAAATTTGTTCAGGGAGCGTATCATCTCTGACTGCTCCTTATTTCCCATGGACTTTGCCTCAACAATCAGGCCTGATATGTATGAATCGGCACCTACGGCATCAAGCTTCGCGTAACATTCACCCGATACGATAAAGCTTCCGGACATCAGCTTGTCGCCCTTCTGCTTTAGTATCTCATCCGATTCACCGGTAAGGAGAGATTCGTTTACCTTTACCTCGCCTTCCTCCACATATGCATCGGCGCATATCTGGTTACCGGCCGCGAACACAACAATATCATCCAGTACCAGTTCCTCCGCCGGTATCTGTGTCCTGTTGCCGTCACGTATGACTGTGGCACGCGGGGCATTAAGCATATTCATTTTATCAAGTATTTTTTTGGAACGGATTTCCTGTACGATTCCGACTATTGTATTACATATAATAACCGGCAAAAAAGTCAGACTCTTATAAGACTGCACAATACATAAAAGTACGGCAATCACTACAAAAATCATATTGAAATATGTAAAGATGTTGTCTCTGATGATATCTCCGCACGACTTCATAGGCGGCTTGACCGGTGCATTGGTGCAGCCGTTCTTAATCCGTTCCTGCACCTGCTCACCGGTAAGTCCCTTCCTGTAATCCGGAGTATATCTCTTGATATTATCAGGTATCATAGATTATTTAGTTCCGAAAATTCTGTCTCCGGCATCTCCAAGTCCCGGGCAGATATAAGCATTTTCATTAAGCCTCTCATCAAGAGCTCCGCAATAGATATCAACGTCCGGGTGCTCCTTGGCAAGTCTTTCAAGACCTTCCGGCGCTGCGATGATACACATAAATGTGATATCCCTGCCTCCGCGCTGCTTGATGAAATTAATTGCCGCTACTGCAGAACCGCCTGTGGCAAGCATAGGATCACATACTATTATCTTACGCTGCTCAATCGGATTCGGAAGCTTACAATAATATTCATGCGGCTCATGTGTCTCCTCATCACGGTATAATCCGATGTGTCCGACCTTGGCTGCCGGCATAAGAGTGAGAAGACCGCCGACCATGCCGAGTCCGGCACGGAGAATAGGCACGATTGCCGGCTTCTTTCCTGCAATTATCGGGCTCTGCGTCTCCTGGATAGGTGTCTCGATGTCGATGTTCTCAAGCGGAAGATTCCTCAATGCTTCATATCCCATGAGAACTGCTATTTCCTCAATAAGCTTACGGAACTCATTTGTTCCGGTACTCTTCATTCTAAGCATTGTTATTTTGTGCTTGATAAGAGGATGATCCATAATTGTTATTTTGTCATTATCTTTGTACATACGTGTTTCCTTTCGTGCTCTGAAAATATATATTAATTGTAGCTTTTATTGCGCTTTTTTTCAACCTTTTTATGACTGCCTGCGGCATGTTTCGGAGTTATTTTACGCGGTGGTATCAGGCATTTCTTATCGAATCCTATTAGATCCTGTCTGTGTTCCTTAAGAAGTGCTTCTTTTACAAGGTCATAATTCTCCGGATTACGGTACTGTATAAGTGCCCTCTGCATAGCTTTTTCATGCGGATTACGGGCAACATACACAGGTTTCATGTTACGCGGGTCAACTCCCGTGTAATACATGCATGTCGATATGGTGGATGGCGTCGGATAAAAATCCTGAACCTGCTCCGGCATGTATCCGATGTCCCTGATATACTCCGCAAGCGTGATCGCGTCCTTAAGCGTGGAACCCGGATGCGATGACATAAGATACGGGACGAGATACTGTTCCTTGCCAAGCTGTCTGTTAATCACTTCACATTTGTTGACGAATTTCTCATAAACACTGTTCCCCGGTTTGCCCATGAGTTTCAATACATTATCCGATACATGTTCCGGTGCCACCCTCAGCTGTCCGCTTATATGGTATTTGCACAGTTCCCTGATAAAAGTATCATCCTTATCCGCCAGTGCATAGTCAAAACGTACGCCGGAACGCACAAATACTTTCTTTACTTTCGGAAGGGCACGCAGTTTGCGTAACAGTGATACATAATCGCTGTGGTCCACCACAAGATTCTTACACGGTTCCGGGAAAAGACACTGCTTACCCGGACATGCCCCATGTTCCATCTGCTTGTCGCAGGCCGGACGCCTGAAATTGGCAGTCGGGCCGCCAACATCATGGATGTATCCCTTAAAATCAGGTTCTTCGGTCATTCTTACTGCTTCATCAATAATTGACTCATGGCTTCTTGCCTGCACTATCCTTCCCTGATGAAATGTGAGTGCGCAGAAAGAGCACCCGCCAAAGCATCCTCTGTTGCTTGTGATGCTGAACTTAATCTCGGATATTGCCGGGACTCCGCCGTCTTTTTCATATGACGGATGGTAGTTATTCATATACGGCAGTGCGTACACATCATCCATTTCCATCTGTGTGAGCGGTCTGGCTGCCGGGTTCTGGACAACATATATTCCTTTATCATACGGCTCCACAAGTCTTTTGCCGGCATATGGGTCAGTATTCCGGTATTGTATATCAAAGCTCTTTGCATAATTAAGCTTATCCGCCTTCAAATCATCATATGAAGGGAGCATTATATAATCATATACATTCTCAATCTGTTTCGTCTTATAAACCGTACCGTCTATAAATGTAATGTCATGGACATCCAGCCCCGACTCAAGCGCATCCGCAATCTCAACAATCGAATGTTCACCCATTCCGTATGAAATAATATCCGCCTGCGAGTCCAGAAGGATTGAGCGTTTCAGGCTGTCCGACCAGTAATCATAATGTGCCAGTCTTCTGAGACTTGCCTCGATTCCGCCTATTATAATCGGGCAGTCCTTATACCGCTGCCTTATGAGATTGCAATAGACCACTGTCGCGTGATCCGGTCTTCTGCCGGTAACTCCGCCCGGAGTGTAAGCATCCGTCTTACGGCGTTTCTTTGACACCGTGTAATGATTTACCATCGGATCCATATTGCCGCCGGACACCAGAAATCCCAGCCTCGGTCTGCCAAAAACATCTATGCTGTCCGCCATCTTCCAGTCGGGCTGTGCAATTATGCCGACTTTATATCCGTGTGACTCAAGAACCCTGCTGATTATTGCCGGTCCAAAAGATGAATGATCCACATATGCATCGCCTATCACATATGTGAAATCCACCTCATCCCAGCCTCTTTTTTTCATGTCTTCCCTGCTTATCGGGAGAAAATCCTTCATAAATAAATTCCTCTGTTAAAGATAGTGAAGTAACTGTGACGGCTGCTCAATAAACCGGGTTGCTCCGGCTTCCGTAAGAACTTCCTTGTCGCGGAACCCCCATAACACAGCAACCATATCAAGTCCGGTATTAAACGCTGTCCGGACATCCACCTGTGAATCCCCGACATAAAGCGTGTGTTCCTTATCGCTTCCAAGTTCTTTAAGCATCTCGTCAATCATATACGGATCCGGCTTGGTCGGCTTTCCGTCAACGACTCCGGCAGCACCGTCCATAAGGCCTTCAAAATAAATCTCATTAAGTTTCTCAACTGCGGATTTAACTTTGTTGGATGCTATTCCAAGCTTATAACCGCGTTTCTTAAGTTCGCGCAAAAGTTCCATGATCCCGTCGTACGGACCGGTCTTATCATTGCAATGCGCATCATAATGTTTCTTAAAATCATCATAGACTTTCTCAAGTTCTTCCGGTTCCGTTCCCTGAGGTACCGCGCGCTCGATAAGTTTACGGATTCCGTTGCCGACAAACTGCCTGACTTCCTCAATCGTGCGGGCTGGCATTCCATGCGTCTTAAGTGCATAATTGGTGCTGTCGCACAGATCATCCAGTGTATTCAAAAGTGTTCCGTCAAGGTCAAATATAACTGTATCGTACATTACATATCACTCCTTATGTGTCCTATGTCTCCGTCCAAAAATACATATTTGCATTCCGGCACGGGCTCATTCTCCGGCGAAATTGCCGTGCGTATATACGCCGCATCCATACCGGCCGCAGCAGCTCCCGCAATGTCGGAGCTGCCGTCATTGCCAACCATTATGCACTCTTTCACATCAAGTCCGTGTTTTTTAATAAGTGCATTGAAAAAATCCTTATCCGGCTTCTTGCAGCCTTCATCGGACGAGATAAAAATATCATCAAAGCATGGCACCAGTCCGGTGCTTTCAAGTTCCTGCCATGTAAAAGCCCGCTGCGCGTTGGACAGAAGATATATTTTCTTACCGGCCTCACGCAGTTCTTTAAGAACCTTCAATGTATTGGGATAAAGTTTAACAAATTCCGTTGATATAATTCTGAACTGCTCTGCAGCTTTATAAACTTCTTCATCCGTATAATCCGGTCGTTTATCCCGGCATATCGCAGCAAAAACAGGTATCACATCCGGCTCCGGGTATTCATGTTTGTTCTGTTTTTTAAGTTCTTCTATCTGTCTGCCTATAAGTTCATCATACCGTTTCTTAACTTTACGCGCAGAATACCTGATACCCTCTGTCTTAAGCCATCCGGCATATTTCTTCCATGTGGCTTTGCTCCACTCGTCGGTTCGTATATCTATCAGGGTTCCGTACAGGTCAAAAATAAAATTATTATACATTTGCTTCTCCTTCCATACTGACTATGAGTATTTTAACACATATTTGCAAAATTTCTATGAAAACGTCTTGATTTTTTCTTTTTTTATTGTAATAATATATCTATCAGCTGCGTAACTGACGGATACGTGGGATTACCCACAGGGAGCGCAGTCTTAGTAAGCCGACCGTCTGGGCAGCCGTTTAGGGTATGTCCGGGCGGTTTTTTATTATTTAATTCCGGAGGTTAATATGAAAATCAGATCTTTATCAGAAGAATTAAGCAGCACTTCCTATCCCGGCAGGGGAATCATCATCGGCAGAACTCCTGACAGGGCCAAAGCTGCAATAGCTTATTTTATCATGGGAAGAAGTGCCAACAGCCGCAACCGTGTCTTCGTGGAAGATGGCGAGGGAATCCGCACACAGGCTTTCGACCCATCCAAGCTTGAGGATCCAAGTCTTATAATTTATGCGCCGGTCCGCGTTCTCGGCAACAAGACAATCGTTACCAACGGCGACCAGACCGATACCATCTACGACCTTATGGACAAGCAGTACACTTTTGAGCAGGCTTTAAGAACACGCGAATTTGAACCTGATGCCCCTAATTACACACCTAGAATTTCCGGTATCCTTCATTTCGAGAACGGTGATTTCAATTACGCCATGTCAATTTTAAAGAGTAACAACGGTAATCCTGATTCATGCAACAGGTACACCTATGCTTATTCAAATCCTGCTGCCGGAGAGGGCCGTTTCATCCACACATACATGGGCGACGGCAATCCGCTTCCGAGTTTTGAGGGCGAGCCGGTTCTCGTAGACATTCCTGATGACATCGACAAATTTGCCGACACAGTATGGAACAGTCTCAACGAGGAGAATAAGGTATCATTATTCATACGTTACATCAATGTTGCCGACCAGACTTATGAAACCAGAATCATCAATAAAAATAAATAAAGAGGTACTACTAATGAATGAATATCAGTTAAAATACGGATGCAATCCTAACCAGAAGCCTTCAAGGGTATTTATGAAGGATGGAAGCGACCTTCCTATCGAAATTCTTAACGGAAGGGCCGGTTATATCAATCTTCTTGATGCTTTTAACGGCTGGCAGCTTGTCCGCGAGCTCAAGAAGGCTACAGGTCTTCCTGCCGCAACTTCTTTCAAGCATGTATCACCTGCCGGTGCGGCAGTCGGTCTTCCTCTCACTGATGTCGAGAAGAAAATCTACTGGGTTGACGATATGGGCGATTTAAGTCCTCTTGCAAGCGCATACGCAAGAGCCAGAGGCGCCGACAGAATGTCTTCTTTCGGTGATTTTATATCTCTTTCCGATGTCTGCGATGCAGATACCGCCAAGCTTATCAAGCGTGAGGTTTCGGACGGAATCATTGCTCCGGGCTATGAGCCTGAAGCTCTTGAAATCCTTTCCGCAAAGAAAAAGGGCAATTACTGTATAATCAAAATCGATGAGAATTATGTTCCTGCTCCTATTGAGCAGAAGGACGTTTTCGGTGTTACTTTTGAGCAGGGCCGTAACGAGCTTGTTATCAATGACGAGCTTTTTGCAAATGTCGTTACAGACAACAAAGAAATTCCTGAGCAGGCCCGCATAGATCTCGCTATCGCAATGATCACTCTCAAATATACCCAGTCCAATTCCGTATGCTACACCAAGAACGGTCAGGCTATCGGTATCGGCGCAGGCCAGCAGTCAAGAATCCATTGTACAAGGCTTGCCGGCCAGAAGGCTGACAACTGGTTCTTACGTCAGTCTCCGCAGGTTCTTTCCCTTCCTTTCAAGGAGGGTATCGGCAGAGCTGACCGTGACAACACAATTGATGTATACATGGGCGACGAATACATGGATGTTCTCGCTGACGGCACCTGGGAGAAATTCTTCACCGAGAAGCCTCCTGTATTTACCCGTGAGGAGAAGCGTGCATGGCTTGACCAGATGCAGGATGTCTGCCTCGGTTCGGATGCTTTCTTCCCATTCGGCGACAATATCGAGCGCGCTCACAAGAGCGGCGTCAAGTATATCGCACAGCCGGGTGGTTCTGTCCGCGATGACAATGTTATCGAGACATGCAACAAATACGGCATGGCAATGTGCTTCACAGGAATAAGACTGTTCCACCATTAATACAAATAGCCGCGCGGTGATAACTTCTGATATGTACCCCTTTCACTGGATGTCCAGTAAAAGGGGTACATATCATGATAACTTCCCGCGCGGCTATAATTTTGACCACGGCAATGACTTTACGCGCGTTTTCCGGAAATTCCCATTTCACACTTCGCGCAATCTATCCATTATCACACTCCACTCTTTAATCAGCCTGTCCAGACTGCATGCTGCGTTTGCCGGACTGGTGCTCGGCAGTTTAAAAGCTGGCATTCCGGTCTGTTTTTCGCAGTATTTATGATATAATTCATATGATTTGCTGCCATTGCAATATACCGCTTGTATTGGCGCTGTTTCCAGTATTATATTCAGATTGTTGGGAACCACACCCTTGATGCTGCTGTCTGATGAACCTTCTATTTCGCATGACGCAATTGTATCCCATAATGCTATGTGATTTTCATGCAGCATTTTCTTCTTATCTTCTATGGTATGCGGCACGGGATAATCGGTAAGCGCCGCAATAACACGCCAGAACCGGTTCTGCGGATGCCCGTAAAAGAACCGCATTTCTCTCGATTTCACTGACGGAAATGAACCTAGAATTAATAATCTTGAATTCCGGTCATAGAGTGGCTCAATGTTATGATTTATTCTTTCCATTCCGCTCCTTCAATTCGTAAATTTTATTGTCCCAGCAATTTTAGCACACCCTGTGCCTGGATGTTAGCCTGCGCAATCATGGCCTGGGCAGCCTGCTCCAGTATGGAATTTGAAGCATATCGTACAGTCTCTGATGCAATGTCCGTATCGCGTACCAGAGACTCCGCGCTCTGGGTGTTCTCAGCTGTATTGTTATTTCCGTTGATTGCGTGCTCAAGACGATTTTCCATTGCGCCATAATCACTGCGTATGGCGGATACGGCATCAAGTGCGCCGGCAAGCCTTCCAAGTGCCTTGTTGGCATACTTGGGTTTTGTAATAGCCACTGAATTGATTCCAAGACTCACGGTATTCATAATCGGCCGGTCAAGTTCAATATAGTCACGGCCGGCGTTACCGCTCAGCTGGATTTTAATATTCTCCTTTTCCCCGGCGGCCGAATTTTTCACATAGAAAAGACTGTCCCTGGCTGACCCGGCAACATTGTCTATTATGTGCCTTCCAAAACTGTTATATTGTATCTTAAGTCTGCCATCTTCTATCTTGGCGGTAAGCGGCGCTCCGCCTGCTTTAAATCCTGCATTGACTGCATCTACAAGCTCGTCCGCTGTATAATCCCCGTCCGCAAGTGTAACTGAATATGTTCTGCCGTCAGCATCCAGTGACAGCGTGTTGTTCTCCGCAGTAACCGTTAATCCGTCTGTAATGTCCTTCGCACCCGTTGTATAAGCCGGGATCATCCTGCCGTCAGTCTGGTAAAAAATATTGAAAGCTGCACTTCCCCTGACCCCGTCGATTATATATTGTCCGCTATCAGGGAGTGCAGTGTTGTCATTAATTTTGAGGCAGAGCGCGTCATTATCATTAGCGCCTACGACTCCTGTATTTACACCGCCAATCTGTGCTTTTACCATATCTTTCGGGAGGCCTGCGGCTTCAAGTTTCTTATTGATCTGCTTCTGCAGTTCCGCAATCAGTGAGTTTCCATCATATTCGCCCTCCGTAAGTTTGACAGTAATGTTATTCACTGTATTGCCACAGGTAATATCGAATGTAAATTCATCGTTTAAATCTTTCTCAACCGTCACGCTGCCTCCTCGGATATTCTTACGTCCGATTGTAAAAGCCGCGTCACATATCTGCCCTCCGGCTTTTTGTGATGGTGTCAGTTTCTGCGATACTTCTGTGCTTTTGCAAAGTACATTGTGATAGAATCCGCCTGAAAAACCGCTCATGGAATATCCGCTTCCGGTATGTGTACTCTCAATCTTCACTCCTGACGCATCAACTGTTGCGGTAAGTTCACCGCTGCCGACAGCCGCATCAAGTTTACCCTGAAGTTCTTTTGTAAGGCTCTTAAAGTCATATGTACCGTCACTCAGCCTAAAGTTTACACCCTGCGATACGCCTGCTTTCCTGTATGTAAAGGAAAGTTCCCGGTTCCACTCATCGATTACGACCGGTTCGCTTAGGTTCACTCCATCAATGTACGCTTTTTTGGATGATATATAACCGGATTCAGCCGTAGGATTAATATCGCTTTCTATTCTTTCCTGTGACTGAAAACCGCCGCCGGAAGATGAACTTACAGAAAGCGAACCGCCGTTTTCGGTACCGGTAAGTTCCAGTTTACCGTCCGCATTAAAAGATGCCTTGGCCCCGGCTTTCACAGTCTCGGTTTTTCCGTATATCGGCAGCATTGATGTACCGCCACCGTCATATGTCATAAAAATATTGGTTTGTGAACCGGCTTCGGTAGTCGTATATGTAAGTCTTTTACCTGAAAGTGAAACCTCTGCCGGGATTCCCTCATCCCGGAATTTGGTATTCAGCATGCCGGCAAATGCCTGCCTGTCATAGGTTCCATTATCGAGCGTGATATTATGCGATGTACCATTTACGCTTATAATAAAGCTTGATGTATCATTAGTTATATTTATTTCTTCCTGCATGTCCTGCCCTGCCGTAGCAGAGGCCGGCTTTTTGACTACAAAATCACCAAATAATGTTTCGGCACTGCTGCCGCCCTGCATATTGTTATATGATATCATATAATCCTGGCCAATGCCGTTGCTGGTCAGCCTGAGCCTGTTATTGTATAAGGACGCTGTTATACCCGTGCCCGATGCCAAAAGCTGTCTGTTTATTTCATTAACAATTCCGGTTCTGTCGTATGTTCCCGCCGCAAGATCAAGCCTGACATTCCTCGTTCCTGCGCCATCCCTGTATGTGAAAACAAATTCAGCATTGTCAGGTCCTATTATCATTGTGTTTTCCAGTTCTTTGGATGATGTTGCCTGTGCTGCAGTTCTTGTGGTATACAGTTCCTTCAGAAACGAACTGTTTCCCGTAGAGATTTCCAATCCGGTTTCATCCGCTCTTTTCTCATTGCCCGACCCGTCATTAAGCCTGGACGTGAATGTAAGAGCGCCATTATTAAGGCTTACTTTAACTCCGCCGTATTGTGTACCAAGCTTGTTATCAAGCTGTTTCTGTATAGCTGATGCAAGTCCGTCGGCGGAATAACTTCCGTCCGGGATTGTTATATTTACCGTTGATGTTCCATTCTGTGTTTTTACATTTATCGCAAGCCGGTTATTCGAAGCATTCACAATATTGGTAGAACCAATTTTTCTGTCAAGCGTTATCGAGGCGGCTCTGTTAACATCATATGCTCCTACCACACCCTGGCTTTCCTTAGTTACACCGGTAGATGTATAATTATGCGATGTTGTCGATGTATTTCCGCTTCCGGATGCTGTCACATTATTATTGGTCGTGGTTCCCGATGAATTTATTGCGGCAAATTTATTAATTGTAATTATTTTTTGTTCTTTCAGCTGGTCGTTAATTGCATTTATGATATCATCTCTGGAGCTCACACCCGAAGGAATGCTGACATCATGTCTGTTACCATTAATATCAACAGAAAAATTCTTACCCGCCGCATCAGCCGGATTATTTATCGGTGTATTAAGTGTTATTTTGGCCGGTGAACCCGAACTTCCGCTTCCGGATGCAGTTGTTGACCGGTATTCCACTTTCGTTCCGACCCATATATCGTGAAAACCGGTATTACCCGATAATGCTTCCGCCCTGATGTCCGTAAGGCCGCTTCCGTTGCTTCCCTTTAAGATAATTCTGCCGGTGGCATCATTTGACACCTCCACTTTATCTTTATATGCCATGAGTGCATTATTTCCGTTAAGTGCCTCGTCTATGGCCGTCACGATATCCGCTGCCGAATTATATGTGCCTGTTTTATTGTTATATTATAAGCTGTTCCGTTTAATGCAAGCTTAAATACATCGTTTTGACCGGCAGTTACCGTAAGCGGCAGTGTGCCCGCACTAAAAGCTTTGCCTCCCGTGAAAACAGGTATGTCATCAGGCCGGGTCTCATATGATTCCGATGCCCGGCTGTCTATACGGTTATATTCTCTTTTACAAAAAAGCGTATCATACGCGCTTGAACTGTTTTTTATATCAATTCTGCTTTCAATGCCTTGGGATGCGGTAGTAATCTGTATACCGTTAAAATCACCGCTTGTATACAGCGAAGCTGTGGCGCCAAGGCCGGCATTTCCCATGAGTTCGTTTAATACGTCCGCCATCTTTGCTGCCGTATATCTGCCATGCGCAATAGAAAGCGTCACTTCACTGCCACCGTCCACAGCCAGAGTGAGACTGTCATTTGAGGCATCTATTGTATAATGATTATGCTCTTCATCCGTGCCTGAAACAGGTATGACCGCTCCGCCCTTAAAAGAGGCCTCGCTTAAAATAGTATTTCCATATTGAACATTATCATAAAATACCGATGTATGGATATCTCCCGGGTCGGTGTCGATTTTAAACATATTGCCCTTAAAGCCCGTAATAATTGCCGTATCACTCTGCAGCTTAATGCTTTTACCATACTTGACGGCCTCGACCCCGGTCTGTCCCATACTGTTATTAAGTATATCAATCAGTTCGGACCTCGTGTATCTTCCTGCCGGTATTTTAATATTTACCGTAGATGTATTTCCGTTAAAATCCTGAACCCTGAATCTGAGTTCATCGTTTTTGCCTGTCGATATTCCAAGCCTTGCATCATCCGTCACAAAAATGGTAGTACCAATAAGTGCACCAACGCTTCCTCCGGTATACATATCATTTATGAGATATGACAATCCTCCGGATATTGACTCTATACTCTTGCCACCCTCTATATTGACATTACATGTACCGGATTGTGTGTATTCCAGGTTAATCCCCGCATCGCCGCCCCCGGCCGCAGCATCATCCACCTCGTCAATAAGCTCCTGTGTTGTATATGTACCCTCCGGAACAGTTATCGTAAGCTGTTCTGCTGTGCTGTTATCATCTTTAATATATGAGATTGTCAGAGTATTCATAGTGGAATCAATCGTGTGTCTTGCACTCTGATTCCAGTTTATATTACCCTCGAACTGATAAAACTTCGGCTCATGATCTGCAAAAATTTTCTTTGTGTTAAACATCGTCGTATCCGATACTTTATCAATTTCCGACTGCAGATGGTCAAATTCAGCCTGAAGCGCCGCACGGTCCAGGTCGGTGTTGGTATCATTTAACGACTGGATCGTTATCTCACTCATGCGATGAATCATATCCTGAATTGAACCAAGCGCCGCCTCACCCACATGAACCCATGATACTCCGCTCTGTGCGTTCTGGGTTCCCTTATTAAGTGCTCTTATCTGTGCCCGCATTTTTTCTGATATCGTAAGATCTGCCGCATCGTCAGCCGCTCGGTTTATACTGTATCCTGATGAAAGTTTTTCCGCCGATTTTGCCTTGTTTTTCGTGTTTATTCCGAAATTTCTCGCTGCCGACATTGCCTGGATATTAGTATTTATTATCATTTTATCCCTCCACCGTTAAAATTAATCCTTCTTCTCCTTAATCAATTGTAAAAGGCTTACCGCCCTATTGTGCCATGTATGTTCATGCACTGCCCTTTCATAACCGGCCTGTGCGATTTTATGTCTTAATGTATCATCTTTAAGAAGCTGATTTATTGCTGTAACAAGCTGCTCTGGCCTGCCTATGTCAAACAATACGATTTCATCCTTCTGAAAGTTCTCGCGAAGGTATGTCGTCGTATCAGATATACAGACCGCTCCGCCAAGCATAATATCCGCCACGCGCTCCGTCATCCCGGCTTTATGCCAGGTCATAAAATTAAGCCCTATTCTGGCTTTACGGTATATCTGCGATGCCTCCGCCACATTTATCTTTTGGTGTATTATAAGATTATCTGAGTAATCCGACCGGAAATTCTTCCATGAATCCCCATACACGTTTATTTTATATCCTGCGGAAAGCACCGTTTCCACCGCCTGATGTCTGTAATAATCTATGATATTTTTGCGCACATAGAACATTGTCTTCATTAGTTCAGGAAGCCTGTCACGACCATACAACGAAACAACTGCATCTTCCACCGTCAGTGCCGGATCAGCCGTAACCGCCTTGTAAACCTCGTTCTGTTCCACAGTATCATACGACCTTGCGCCGGATGTAAACTCATCAGGCGTAAATTCCGGTTTATAATATGTACCGACAAAAACAATGTCAAGAGTTCTTCCCTCGTCATCATACGGTCCTGAGTAATTGCCCGCCGGCGGAAACCACACCGCGTCTGCACCATATATTTTATTGATGTAGTCTGTATAATTGCCATCCTGACATAATATTATATCACCTTGCCGCACATTGGTAAACATGCTCTCAAAAAAGGCCGGATCATCAAACCAGAACTGTAATCTTCTTCCCTTTATCCGGTCGAATCCGGGATTGGTAAAAGCCTGCGTCTGAAATCCTATTACACCTTTGAACGTTATGTCACTCATCATCGTAACATCCGCATCTTCACTCGTACAAACAGCTTCCCCTATATCCGCCAGCGCTTTTGCAATGCTGTACCCGAATTGCCGGAGAACTCCGTAGCATGTATCACCGCCTATAATTACCAGAAATGGTGCTGTGTCAGCTGAAATCGCCGTACATATTCCGGAGTCTGACAGCATATCATCAACTGTCTTATTGAACCCAAGCATAACATTCTTATCCGGAATCCCCGCAACTGTGTCAGCAAACACCGTGTCCAGATTGCCTTCATGACCCCAGCGTGCCAGCCTTGAACATATAATATACGCTATTTCGCGTGCCATTGCCCCCGATTCCGGAAAAACAGCATCATCTGCACTGCATGTTATGAAAAAAACATGTCCCTTGTCGGTTGCGCGCATCAGAAACTCCCTGTTCTGGCTGCCTTCCAATGCAGTATTAAACCGGCCTGTTTCCTTTAAAAGACTCCGTCTTATCACCATCCCGAAAATTTTCATTCCCGACATTGCCGCAAGGGATGCCGTGCTATCGTCATCAGGTGCGCAGTCAGCAAAGACAATCACATCGAATCCATCATCCCAGGCATCTTCATAATCATCCAGAATTATACCCGCCTCCGTCTTGTCCGTGACTGATTTATCCACAAAACCTATGTATTGCTCTGTGGAATTCTCTATGTAGTTGTTTTTGACGACCGCATCATTAAATTCATCCGTCGTTAATTCGTATATTATAGTATCTTTCATCATAACTAAAAATATCCGCCCGGCATTATCTCCGGGCGGATCAATAATCTTAAATTATCCAAGTACAACAACAATTTCTGTCTGCTCTGTCATCTTACATTCACATACGAAATTGCCTTCAACAGCTTCTCCGTTAACAGTTACACTCTTAACACCGCTCTGTACATGGTTCGGGTTCTGGATATCAATTGAGAGATGTTTTCCTCTGAAATTCTTCTCGATCTTAAATCCATCCCATGCTGCAGGGATTGAAGGGCTGATTACAAGACCATCCGCATTAGGTCTCATACCACAGATACCTTCAACGCATCCAACCATAACCGTTGAACCTGTTCCTGTAAGCCAATGTACATGTGAACGGCCTGCATAAGGTGAACGGGTTGCCTCTGTAAACTGTCCGTGAACATATGGCTCAAGAACTCTTATTTCAGCTTTATCATTCATGTTGGCCGGTGATGACTCAAGGAAGTACTCAAACGCTCTGTCACCATGTCCCATCAAAGCTTCGGCAAGAATTGCCCAGCCCTGTGTCTGGGAGAAGATACCACCGTTTTCCTTGGTATCCGGGTTAAATATATGCATAAGTGCTCCGTCAAAATAGTGATCAACATATGGCGGCTCCATAAGTTTAACACCATAAGGTGTATTAAGAATCTCATGAACTGAATTCATTGCCGTCTCAGCCTGCTCCTTGGAAGCAAAACCGGAAATAACAGACCATGACTGCGGATTAAGCCACATATTAGCTTCAGGATCGTGCTTAGCTCCTACGACTTCGCCGTTCTCTCTGATACCACGGATGAATCTGTCCTCATCCCAGCAGTCAGAAAGGCTCTTTCCGAGTTCAGCCTGAACTTTATTGATATATTCAACATATTCTGTATCTTTTCTTTCCTCAGCATATCCTCTGATAACGCTCATAGCATAATAGAGCTGGAATGCTACGAATGTAGATTCGCCCTTCTTACCGAGTCTCAAGCAGTCATTCCAGTCTGCGTGGAGTCCGGCCGGCATCTTATGAGCACCGAGTCTTTCCATTGAAAAACGGATTGCATTCTTAAGGTGGTTGTAAACACTGTCCTCTCCACCATTAGCATATACAATAACTTCGTCAAGGAATGCTTTATTACCGCTCTCGCCGATATACTTAACGATTGTCGGGAAGAGCCAGAGTGCATCATCTGCACGGTATGACGGATGTCCTGTCTGCTTAGCATAAAGTGAATTCTCATCATTCTCGTCAGGGCATGTCTCATGTCCTGCGTTATGGTCAAACTTAACAAGCGGAAGTCCGCCGCCGTTATCAACCTGTGCCGAAAGCATGAAGCGGATTTTATCTGCTGCAAGTTCCGGATTAATATGGATAATACCCTGGATATCCTGAACGGTATCCCTGTATCCGTATCCGTTTCGAAGACCGCAATAGATGAATGATGCAGCTCTTGACCAGATAAATGTTATGAAACACTGATATGCATTCCATACATTAACCATATTGTTGAACTCCCATGAAGGTGTCTCAATCTGGAAATTATTAAGCTGTCCGTGCCAGTAATCAATAAGTTCTTTAAGTTCCTTATCAACCTGGCCTGCGTTCTTATATGTATCGAGAATCTTGTCCGCTTCAGCTGCATTCTTCTGTCCGAGAACATAGATAAATTCCTTAGTCTCGCCCGGTGCGATTGTCACATCTGACTGAAGTGCGCCGCATGCATTGGAGTTATAGTTAAGCTCATTATTGCATCTTCCGCTCTCAACAGCGATTGGGTTGCCATAATCCCTGTATGGTCCGATGAAGCTGTCAAAGTTACCGTTATAAGCGCTTACATCAGCTCCGACAAGTCCGAAAAATCTCTCTCTGTGGTTAGAGCCTGTAGCATCCTTACCACTGTTCTCATTAATGTGCTGAACAATCTTATTGCCTTCAAAAGATGTTCTTGTAATGAAAAGCGTATACTGAAGATTAACCTGATCCTGCTCATAGTTATTGTCATTGGTAAACTCAATAAAACCGTATACAGAAAGATTACGCGGTTTGTCTGAATTATTGGTTACCTTGGCACGCCATACTTCGTATGTCCTGTCAAGCGGAACATAATATGTGAGTTCCGAATGGATGTCTGAATAATCCGTCTTCATTGTAGTATAAGCGGTTCCGTGATGGCACTCTGTCTTATACTGATCAAGAGGCTTACCTACCGGCTGCCAGGTAGCTGACCAGTAGTCATTGGTATCGTTGTCCCTTAAATATACATATCTGCCCGGAAGACCGATATTGGAATTGAAACGGTATCTTGCTATACGACCGTTGGCACCGCTCTTAACGAAGCTGTATCCTCCGCCGTTATTTGAAACGATTGCACCGTACTCAGGGGATCCAAGATAGTTCGCCCAAGGTGCCGGTGTATCCGGTCTTGTAATTACATATTCTTTGTGTTCGAGATCAAAATGTCCGTACTGCATTGATATAAATCTCCTTAATAATTATAATGCATGTCCGTATCCGGACATGGGTAAAAACCTACATTTGTATCATATAACATTGAGTAACGGTTGGCAACCATTAAAATGCTACCTTTTTATAGATGTTTTATATTAATAATTAATCATTTACCGCCAGAACTCAAACAGCCTGCCAAAATTTAACATTGACATTCTCCACCCGTTGGATAAATCTCCATCAAGTATCCAGCTTACGGTCTGTGAAAAAGTAAGCGCAAGGCAGAGAATACATGCTGCTGCCATAACCGAATTAAGATGTTTCTTTGTATTGGCTGACGCGTTCCGCCATATAATAAATGATATAATCAGTGCGCCCATAAGCATTTCCCACGCAAAATCAACGCAATATCTTGCACCGTAACCGCTCTCCCAGATTGAGCAGATTATTATAAGCGGAGCAATAACACTCGATGCCGCAAGCAGCACGGTGCCTACACGCCTGCTGCCCGCCGGAGCTTTCCGGTATGCTTTAAGCGACAGCGCATATGCCATTAACGGCAGGGCCTTCCACACAAGTCCGACTGCATTATGAGTTGCCACAAAATAGTATCCGTTCGGATTGAACGTATCCACTGATGACGGTATAAAAAACGGATAATTCTGGCTGAATGACGGAAATGCAAAAAGGTAATTCCACAATCCGATTCCGACAAAATGCGTATGGTACTGTGACTTCGTAAAATCGTTTATCGTAAGTGAATACTGTATTCCAAAATCGAAAAATGAACCAAAGCGTGCATAATTATATGCCATCTGTATGCCTCCGATAACCGCAAACGGCAACAGAGAACACAACCAATAAGATACATATTTCTTATCCCCGCTTTTTCTGAGTTTAGCAAATCCCGCTCCGATAAAGAAAAGTGCCGCAATGCAATACAAGGCAAGCGTAGGACGGCATAATACCGCAAGACTTAAGAAAACTGCGGCCCATACAAGCCTGCCACGCTTTATGTTTCCGTCTCCGATCACATTGGAACTTATCAGAAAATACGCGCCAGCGGTCACACACGCAAATCCACCGTTCTGGGCAATTTCATAGAAATTGGCTTTATTAAATGTAAACCATATTCCGCTCACAAGCTGCATCATAAAAAGTCCCATCATCACAAGCGACGAGCGCACACGTCCCCAGTATTTGTCCGCTATGCACAGATATGTCCTTGTCAGGAAATAGATTCCCACGCAGCCGAACAGCCATATTGCCCAGACACTCGGAAAATAAAATCCTGTTGCAAGGTGATACGGTATAAAAATCAGCAACGGTGCTATGCCATAGTATGAATAATATTTTCCTTCATATAAAAGGTGATCCCACGGATAACTTCCGATTTCCTTGGTACGCTGGCTCCAGTCATACGGATTGTCAAGTCCGGTAAGTTTCTCATTAACCTCACGGTCAAGGTAAACATGCCCTTTTTCAAATGCATTGACAAGTTCTTCTGTTATCTGATTGCCGTTTTCACAACAGAAATCGCTCCAAAAATCATGTTCCGGATTGGCATACCTGCATGAATTCGTCATCCAGAGTGCAATACCTATCAGAAAAAAAGTCATGACATATGCACTGCGCTTCACAAGTGTTCTGCCATCCGCATAATTCCCGGCATAAAATCCCGATCCGGTCATAAAATAGACTGCCATTGCCACAAGCCATATTATCCCGACCCGTACGAATGAAAAGCAAAATGCAACCGGCTTGTTGACCGTGATTGCCCTGACCGCAAGTTCAGCCTTATCGTCTGTGGAAATAGTAATTCTTAATTTGTGAACATTGCCTGAGAAATTACATGGCACCGTGCCGGTTCTTTGGTACCCGGATAATATCTGCGCCTTAGCTATTCCCACACGATATGCCGCATTGGTATCATCTGCCATATCTATTGTCACATTAATTTGTCCGCCGCTTGCGGATACCGCATCGAAATTCAGCGTACCCACCGGCTCATTCATATCGGCAAACTCATATATTATACTATTCTCTTCGTTTTCTGTGACCGCTTCCAAAAGATCGAGTTCATGTTCCTTATAGCTGCCACCCGCCAGATGTATCGCATTCAGATTGAATATCATAACTTCCAGAACGGCGCACACCATAAATGCGCGTATACCAAAACAGGCAGCCTTTATAGCTGCCTTGTTATTCTTAATTCTTCCGGTAAATATGAACACTGCCACCGTCACGCCCAACGTGACAGCGCTAATAATTATATATAAAATTATGTTCATACAACTTTCTCCTATTTCTTTCCTGCCGATCTTATTTTATTAATCATAGGTGTTATTTTACCATTATATTCATCGTAAATACTGTTCCATTCCGAGTAATCCGCATCCTGCCTCTTATCGGCAAAATCATAGTTCTTATCTATGTATCTGCCGAACCATTCAGTTACTCTCTGCGCACCCGACACATTAAGATGATCTCCGCCATCCTTGGTATCCGTATTCCAGTCAATATTAAGTTCACTCTTATCGATTGTATTAAGATCTATATATGTAATGCCTTTGCCTGCGGCAAAATCCTCTGTCACCTCGTGTCTGGTATAGTTCCAGTTCCTGGTAGATGGAGTGCTTATAAGAATAAGCTCCGCCCCATTCTCTTTACAAAGTTCAATTATACGGTCAGAGTACCAGTCAACCGTTCTGCTGATATGTGCACTACGCTTCTTATCCTTGTCCATATAATCAAGATATTTGGATGCCTTGACCTTATTATTAAGGTAGAATCCCTTGTATTCCGGTGTCTTCTGTGGTGCCTGTCCGCACATAACCTTCCATGTATCATGAAGCCGTACTCCGCCTCCCGGTATCACGTATGATGCCAATTCATCAAGTGATGACTGCACCATATCAAGCCTGTTCTGCTTCCTGTACAGCAGATTCGTCTCTAAAAATACCGCCTTAGGCTGTGAGTTATCAAATACATTACGGAGCATAAAATATGTCTCCTGTATCTTCTGTCCCGACTGTGCATAATTAAATGATGTCACGCCATATTCATTCCACAGCTGCATCGGTGAAATTGCCGAATAACACTCACTGTCGCCTAACATAACGGCATCCAGTCCGCCCTCCGGCACCCTCTTTGAATTAATCCAGCCACGGTTATAACTTCCATGCACCTTTAATGTATTATCGCTGCAATATTTAAACACGCCCTGGGAATATGCCAGAAAAATACCGGCAAAAATCACCCAGAACAAAATAATTCCGACTCCTCTGTTAAGGTGTCTCCTGGTTGTACTCATATTAACCCAATCCTCCGTCATAAAATTAAAAGCTGTAAATAGATTAGTATTCCTGCCTATTGTACCACAAATCTGACTTTCTTCAATAGGCTTAACACAAATTTAACAATTCCGTAACATTTTATTGCGGCTTCCCTCTGTTGAGTATATAATACGAATTGAGGTGACAGACATTATGAAAAAAATACTGAATTTATTTCTGACATTTCTCAAGATAGGTGCTTTCACATTCGGCGGCGGGTATGCCATGATCGCACTGCTTGAGCATGAATTTATCGATAAAAAAGGCTGGCTTGACCATGACGAATTTCTCGACATGACAGCCATCGCCGAATCCACTCCCGGTCCCATTGCGACCAACAGCGCGACTTACATAGGATACAGAATTGCCGGAATTGCCGGTGCAGCCGTATCGACTCTGGCCGTATGTATCCCGTCGTTTGTGATAATATATATTATATCTCTATTTTTTGACCGTTTTCTTGAGTTCCGCTATGTTGCCTATGCTTTCCGCGGAATCCAGGTCTGTGTCGTATACCTTATATCGTCTGTAGGAATCGGCATGTTAAAAACATTAAAAAAAGACGTCTTTACATCCGTCATTCTCATTCTTGTTATCATATTAAATATTGTATTTACTGTTTTTTCGGTGAATTTTTCTTCGATATTTTTTATCTTGATAAGCGGCGTTGCGGGAATCGGTTTCTACGTCGTCCGCCGGATTATGGGAAAGGGGGATTCTGGCGATGCTTTATCTTAAACTTTTTCTCACATTTCTGGAAATCGGCGCTGTATCCTTCGGCGGCGGTTACGGAATGATTTCTCTCATCCGCGAAAAAGTCATAGCCTACGGCTGGCTCAGTGAAAGTGAGTTCTTAAGCTTCATAGCCGTATCAGAGTCCACTCCTGGCCCGCTCGCTGTCAACATGGCGACCTTCATCGGTTCATCGCAGGGCGGCATAGGCGGTGCGCTCGCCGCCACAGCCGGCGTGGTTCTTCCGTCCTTCATCGTGATAATAATAATTGCCGCACTTATAAACAACCTGCTAAAATTCGCCGGTGTGCGCGCTTTTCTTTCCGGCGTGCGCCCGTGCATAACAGCGTTGATCGTCGGTACGGCAATTACAATGTTTCTGTCTTATTTTATCGGCTTTGAAAACATCGGCAGTCCGGTCTCGATCGACTGGCGTGCTTTCGTGATTCTGGCGCTACTCGTCGGTCTGAACCTCGTATTAAAATTTCGTTTTCACAAGAAACTTTCGCCGATTGTTATGATTCTGATAAGTGCCGCGCTCGGCGTAATCTTATACGGAATATAGAATCTGCAGCTTACATATGAAATCTTCGATGATAAACCGTGAATTTATCGATGTGTAAACTTTTATCTTCGGGCCTTCTTCGGTGAATGTGTAGGACGTGTCCTCGTTGACCCATGGCGCAACACACCTGACGGAGCTGCCGCAATTCGGCTCAAGCGTAACCCCGACTGCCGGTGAATCTCCGAGTGCCCAGCTTTCACCGGCCGACCATGCCCCCTTTTCCGACGAATATAATTCAATCATATTCTCGTACAACAGTTTTCCTATCTCGCCGTACGGATATATTTTTTTCTGAATTTCCGCAAAACCTATGTGCATCGATCCGTACACGTTGTTAGGTATCTGCCACACTTCCCCGCCGCAGTGCAAAATGGTGTTCGCAGCTTTGACATCATTGCCAAAATTAAATTCCCGGCCCGGACTCCCGCAGACGTGCGGATTGCCGCCTATTGTTACGATTGTCATTTTCTGCGCTATCTGAGGGCGTATTATAAGCGCCTTGGCCACGTTGGTCGTCGCGCCTATGCAGAGCACATACAGCGGATTGTCGCTTTCTCTCTCTGCTTCTTGTATTATGAATCTGACCGCTTCAGACGGCTCTTCATTCTCATATTTCGCAAGGCTTCCACGCTCACCATGTAATACCGGCACTTCAATGTGCATAGCTTTCATCACTCGCTGTATCATGTCGTAGCTTCGCTCCATGCTGCCCTCTTCCACAAAATGCTCCGCACAAATTGCCCTGACATCCAGCATTCTGCTCATCAGTGCATGTGCGATTGCAAACGGGTCATCTGCCTCGCACGCCGCATCCGTATCAATTATTACTCTTTTCTTACGAAAGTCCTGAACTGTATATAATAATTTATCCGCCATATCTTCGTCCTCCTATGTGCTATATAATTATCTTCTTTCCGGCACATTGTTCTGGCAACCGGCTGGATGTTGTCAAACATGGCCGGCAGCATACCGTTACATCCGCTCATGCGGTGCTTCTCATCTATTATATCGGATTTTTTCTTATCAAATCGCATATTTTTGGCCTTACTTTTTGAAAAAATCATTACACCACGGAACTTTAGAGCAATCGCGACATGACACATAGCCAACGCGAAAATTATCTCTTTGAGAACGTTTGTAGAGCGTGAAAAGCCCGAAAATAGGGGATTTGTGTATGGCAGTGTTGCATATGTGTTGTATGCGGTTAACTGCCCACACATTCCCAGAGCTGCTCTTTTCCACTATGCAACCACCATATCTGCTAGATTGCTTTTTCCCCTAAATCTGATATTGTATAAACAGTATTTCCCGATTTCTTACTTTTTGTAAGATAATAAAAATCTTCCTCTAACTTTTTAGTTAACCAACCTATTTTTTGAGAAGTTATATCCATCTCCTGTGACATTTCCCTTGCAGTAACACATCCTCCTTTTAATATTGCTAATTTCATAAACAAGTATTGTTCTTTTTCAAGTAAATTTCCTTTTTTTTCAATTTCTTCAATCTCTTTTCTATATATATCTGATATTCTTTTTTTTACAACAACACTATTTTTCCCCCCACACTGGCAATTCATATTGTGCCTTTTCAAAAAATCTAAATCATCCTCTGAATATACAAATCCACACTCTTCACAAACAATTTCTTTTGTATCTTTCAAAAAGTCCATTAGCAATTTATTAAAATTGAAAGGAGACTCAATAAAATAAGTCCTTGATTCACTTCCATCTGGTTTTCCCCAACGCAAATTTTCATTCAAGCACAATCCATAATTTAAAGCGTATATTGATACTTTTTCTCCATTTTTACTAGACATCTCATTGTATTTATTAACAAAAAAATTCAATTCTAAAGTTCCTAGAATATGTTCTATTTTCTTTGATATATAGAAATGACTTGTATATGGATTTGTTCTTTCTGAATCAAATATTTTTGCAGAATACTTATTCGTTCTTATACTAGTCTTAATGTCTTTTTCTCTTTGAATAATATCTAGCATTAGTGTTCTAAGCTGAAAAATTTCCACCCTCTCATCATATGTCATTTGCGCTGTTTTACCCTCCTCAAAAAATAATGACAATCTTTCATTATAAAATCTTTTAGCAGCCTCATTAAGAACACTAAGTGTTATTTTTTCATTTCTAGCAATAGAATACTCCTGTGCGTAGTCTAATATCAATCCAATATGTCTTACAACATTTAGTGTCATTCTAAACAAATATGTACAATACTCCTCTATGCTAGCTTTTTCTATATCAAAGTAATAATTAATTCCATGTTTTGTAAACACACTCAATCTGTTTTCTAAAATTCTTTTTGTATAATTTACTGCTGCCTTTTCCATATCTGTTCTCTTATCATTTACATAAAGTTGATAATAATCCAAATATCGAATATCAATCTTTTGTCTATCCAGCTCTCCTAACTCTACTCTTCCTGGATATGCAGATATTTTTAACTTAATATAGTTATCTGATGTATTATTTAAAGTATTTACAATCAAGTCACAAAACATATGTAAAGAATTTTGATCTATCTCAGAGTAATCATCCAAAATCAGATATAACCTCTTCATATTCAAATTCTGCAAGACCATCTTTATTTCATCAATCAAATCTGTTATTTCAAATATTCTTGCAAATACTCTATTATATTTTTTTTCATTTTCATTAGAGCAACTTATCTTATTCTCTTCAGAAACATTAGACTTAATGCCTGACTCATGTAGCGATACACATCCCTGTACATTACCACTAACAAGATTTTCTGCTTTATTTCCCACAGAAACCGACAAGTTAACCTCTTGCAAAGTTTGTAGTTCGACATTTTCCAAGTGTGCATTGTTCTGAATCCTATTTCTAATTCCTTCAAGTTTTTTTATTGAATCATTAACTTTTGATGGTATATGCAATCTATCCTTAAATTGGTCTATTCTAGTCTTATAATTTTTTGAAATTTCACTTATTAATTCGCTTACAAAATCTAATATAAACTGTCTTTGAATTGAATAATTTTCAATTTCTTTTGAACTATTCGCCTTAAGATAATTAATCGTAGAATAATTGCGCTTTGCAGTATCAAATATAGTCTTCACATCGATATAACAAGTCATAATATCTTTTGATTTTCTTAACTCATTCTGCATTTTCATAAAAATGGTTGATTTTCCTGTTCCCTTTCGCCCCACAAGAACTGTTGTGTTATCTTTTAAACACAATCTTAGCAATGCATTTCCTTCAATTGGATCAACATAAATGTCATCTAAAAGATTTTTATTATTTTCGTCTAATATTTCATATCTTCTATATTGCCTCAGCGACTCAACCGCTTTATTAAACAATTCTATGTCATTTTTATTCATTTTACTTTCTCCTCTAAATCACATATGTCATGCTATTTTGTCAATTTTTCTATTACCCTATTTTCCATATCATCAATACTATAAATAGTATCCATAACTTCGAATGTCTCTCTTAAGTTTCCTCTGGCACTCTTCCAGCCAATTCCATCTGTAAACCACACAAATGTAAATCCATCTATTGTATCAGCTTCCTGTGAAAGCATCTTGTAGCTTCTTGCAGTTTCATTGAGTTTAGAACCACCGCCACCATAAAAGTTTGTCTCAATAGCATAAATCATCTTGTCAGTCTTAATTACAAAATCAAATCTCTTAGCAGCTTTACCCTGATTAGAAAGTGCTGACAAATCAATATTCCATCTAGATTCAATATCTTTTAAGTACATCTCCTTAAAGTAATTCTCGTTCTTCTTAAAACCTGCTGCCACAATGTACTTCTCGACCAAATCTTCCATTTGATGACCACCACGATTTTTACGCCCATTAGAATCTAAACCAGTTTCAATCCCCAATGCATAATCTACCAGATTATTTACAAGATGATTTGCTATCATATCAAACAATCCTGTTTTCCTCATAAATACCTTGTATTGCTCTACCTCGTAGTTCATAGTTTTGAAATTGTATAAAAATGCCCCATCTTCATCCTGTGCGTATATTTCGTTACCCCTGACTGCAAGTAACAATGGTATACATTTTAATGTTTCTGGATATCTTGTCACTATCTTTTCAAACTCATCTTCTATATTCTTTGATCCAATTAATGAATTCAAAATGTTGAGTTCTACCTTGATTTCATCAACATTCTTGATTACCTTTTCAAAATCTATGTAATAATCATAGCTTGAAATACTTGGTCTGAATTTGCTCAGCCATTCATCAAAATTTCTATCTGTCATTTAGTACCTTCTCCAATCTTTTCTTAGATATTTCCATATATTCTTCACTTACATCTATTCCTATAAACTTTCGTCTATATCTCACTGCTTCTACCCCGGTAGTTCCTGAACCGCAGAAAGGATCCAAAATAACTTGCCCTTCCACTGTCGATGCAAGTATTATTCTTTCCAGAAGATATTCCGGTTTTTGTGTAGGATGCTTTCCTTCTTTTTTTTCAGACGGCTTTGTCAATGGGCCAGTCCATACATCCTTCATTTGTTTGCCACCATTTAGTTCTTTCATTTTCTGATAATTAAAAAAATGCCGAGACTTCTTATCATTCTTCTTTGCCCATAAAATGGTCTCCGTAGAATGTGTGAAGCATCGACATGCTAAGTTTGGTGGTGGATTTGTTTTCTGCCATGTAATATTATTAATTATCTTGAAGCCCTCTTGCTCCAATGCCATACCAATCGAATATATATTGTGTAATGTTCCTGATATCCATATTGTGCCATTCGGCTTTAGTACCTTCTTACATAACTTAATCCACTTTCTATTAAACTTATGTTTTTCTTCGACGCTGGTTCCACTTTCTGAAAGCTTATCCCATGAGCCCTTGTTTACTGAAACCATCCTGCCACCTTGGCAGGTAATCCCATCATTACTTAAAAAATAAGGTGGATCCGCAAATATCACATCCACGGATTCCGGTTTCATTTTTGTTAAAACTTTGAATGAATCACCCAATACTAACTGTGATTTTTCTGTCTCGAAATATAATGGCACTTTTTTTACAAATAAGTTCTCCATTATCTCGACTCCTCTAGTAATTGTATATGATTACTTCTTCTCCAACTCTGTTTGAAGCATCTGAATTAATCATGCGCTTTACGCCCACTACATCTATTGTGTAACCCTTACCTCCATACAATTCATTTATAAGTTTCGTATTATGATTTGTCAGCATGCAGAAACATCCTCTGGCTGTCAACTCATCATAGAGTCTTGCTAATCTTTTATGACTTTCTATGTCAAATCCCTCTTTAGTATATGCTTCAAAAGATGTCGGATTCAATGGTGCATATGGGCTGTCGATAAATACAAAATCACATTTCTTAGCCCCCTTGCAAGCTTCTTCAAAATCTCCATCAGTAATCGTTATTCCTTGAAGATATTTAGAAATTTCCATAATAGATCCTTCATCAACAGAAGTCCGACGGCTATTGTTATACGGAACATTAAATAATCCTTTGCCGTTTACACGGTATAAACCATTAAAACAATGCTTATTAATAAACACAAACAAAGCTGCCAGTTCTGCATCATATTCTGCTTTCATCAGCTTATCATTGTAATGCTCACGCAGAGAATAATAGTATTCCTTACCATCTTCCCACATTTCTTCATCAAGCTTATTTACAGCCTTCAGAAACGCTTCCGGTGCATTACATATCTGCTTGTATGCATTTATCAGTGCCTTGTTGATATCATTTATCAGAGCATTTGCAGGTAGCAGTTCAAATGTAACTGCACCCCCACCCACAAATGGTTCATAATAATCATTATATTTTTCGGGCATTCTTTCTTTTATTTGTGATAAAAGCTGACGCTTACCGCCGGCCCATTTCACAAACGGAGTAATATTTGAATTACTCATATGGATTCCTCTTCTCTATGTCTATAGACAAAAACATATGTTTATTATACTTATAAACACCAAAAATGACAACCCAAATTTTCATGTCCATTGCATTACCTTATTTTTGAAAAACAAATATGTATTCGTGCGCCAATAGCAGAAAATTATTGTTTTGTTTTTCCCAATAATCGGTTGCTCGGCAATTATGCTGTTCTTTAATGACAATTTCTTTATTCATAAATCCTGCCTCTAAAAAACATTCCATCAAGCGAAATCCTAATGGCACTACTTTACCATATTTTCTTATATCCCCAATCATAACCGCGCACATTTTGCCTTTTCTCAGCACTCTATATGATTCTTCTGCTGCTTTTTTCATTTCATTTAGAAAATCCTCTACATTTAAAAGTGAAATGTCTCCATCCACCCCTTTGCTATATTTAATGATATTAGCATAAGGAGGATGCGTGCAAACAAAGTCAATGCGGTTATCTTTGATGAAATTCAAATCTGTAGCACTGCCATTTCGTGTATATATTTTTGAGTTAGATTCACATTGGAATTGTAAGTTTGTTTCAGAGATTAAAACAGATTGCGGATTAATATCAACACCCACCGCATTTCGGCCAAGCAGTTTCGCCTCAACTAACGTTGTTCCACTGCCCATAAATTGATCTAAGATCCAGTCTCCCGGCTTTGAATAGCGCAATATCAGATTCCTTGGTACATACGGCGACCAATTTCCACGATACTTGCCTGAATGTGTTGCCCAACTGCCTCTGTCCGGAAAGGACCAGACTGTTGTTGGTTCAAGTCTAAAATTATTTGGTTGTAAGCTTATAAGAACTACCTCCTTTTATTTTGATTCATTTATTGTAACTCAATTTTTTCTAAAAATCCATAGCAATTTTCTTTCACTATAAGTGAATTTGTTTGATATGTGTTTCATGCGATAATATTCACAAATAGTGAAAGAGGTGCTGATATGCATTTTGAAAACGATACTGACCTATATCGCGTTATAGGTGCAAATATTAAATATTATAGAGAACAGTCAAGATTAACTCAGATACAACTTGCGGAACAAGCAGGAATCAGTATCAGTTATCTCTCCAAAATTGAGGCTACCGGATGTAATAAAAGTCTTTCTATATCTGTACTGAATCAAATTGCAAATGTGCTTAATGTAGATATTATCAATTTCTTTAAGGAGGCAAGCTAATGACAAGACAAGCTAATCGCTTTGGTGGTGGATCAAACACAAACAAAAACGGTCTAATTTTTGAACAAACCACATCCCTAAATACTGCATTGAAAAATGCTGGGTTCACCATTGGCAACCACTATGAAGTATACTACAAAAACAAATTATTAGGTTACTCAATCAATCAAGACAAATTTTCCACCATTTTTTTGAGAAAAAATAATATTAATGACCGCGATATCAATTCTAAGCGTTGGAAACCTGATGAGGCTTTTATCAATGAACTCAATAAAACTGTCTATATTATAGAGAAAAAATTCCAACAAACCAGCGGTTCCGTTGATGAAAAGCTTGCAACCTTTCCATTCAAAATCAGAGAATATAAACGGCTTTTAGATCCTATTGGTTATAATTCAGTTTATATGTATTTACTGTCTTCCAATTGGTTTGATACTCCTAAATATAAAGACTATTATGATTACATGGACGAACTTGGGTGTCATCATTATTTTGATATTTTACCATTAAAGGCTATCGGATTGTCAGTATCATAATTATTTTAGAAGATGCATTTTAGAAGATGTTACATAGGGCGATATTTCGATATGGATATACGCCCTATGGCATTCTAAGGCTACAGCCATACTTATTCATTGACTTGCAAGTTGTAATCATCTGCCTCTGTAGGTGGAATTCCTAGAGCATTTATTAACAGCCCAGTTATTCATATCTATGTAGCTGCACATCTTCTTTAAATTTGAATTTACCTAGAACAATGCTTTCACGAGTTTAAGGTAAACCAATTTTATGTTAATTTTCTTAAATTCTGATCTTGATCCTATCAAAGGACTTGCTATGCGCGCCTCGACATTTCTTTAATTATTTTTGATTTCTGTTTTTTACTTCAAAAACCTGTTCACGACTCTTTCTATATCGCCTGTATTTAGCACCGTTTTCTGGGTTTCAAATGTAAGAATCAGCCGTTCTCCGGCATAAACACCGTTTTCTTCATATGATTTTATCTTTTTTACAGCCGATGCGGCATATGCATGATCATCCATGCGTCCTTCGTGTTCCCAGTATAATTCCTCATAGTTATGCGGCGACAGGAGAGTGAAGTCAGGGTACACTGTTCCATAGCCTTTGAGCACAAGAGGCTTTTCGTATTTATAAATGAAAACGATTACCGCGACATGGCGGTAAATTTGAATATAAAAAAGCTCCGCTCCATGCAAAGCATGGGCGAAGCCTTTTATATTCACTGTCGCATGGCACATAGCCAACGCGAAAATTATCTCTTTGAGAACTGTGGTGCTCTACGAGCTGCTTTGAGACCGTATTTCTTACGCTCTTTCATTCTAGGATCTCTTGTGAGGAATCCTGCTGCCTTGAGAACCGGTCTGTAATCTGCATCAGCCTTGATGAGGGCTCTTGAGATGCCGTGTCTGATAGCACCGGCCTGACCTGTTGTTCCGCCGCCGTGTACGTTTACGAGAACATCAAACTTGTCAGCTGTGTCTGTTGCTGCAAGTGGCTGACGAACGATGAGCTTAAGTGTCTCAAGTCCGAAGTAGCTGTCGATATCTCTCTTATTGATTGTAATGTTACCTGTACCAGGAACGATATATACTCTTGCAATACTGCTTTTTCTTCTTCCGGTTCCGTAGAACTTTGCGCTTGCTGATTTCTTTGCTGCCATTGTAATTTCCTCCTTCTAATTAAAATGTCAAAGCTTCCGGCTTCTGAGCTGCGTGCTTGTGATCCGGTCCAACATATACGTGGAGTTTTGTGTACATTTCTCTTCCTAAAGGTCCCTTTGGAAGCATTCCCTTAACTGCGTGCTCGATAACTCTTTCAGGATGCTTTGCAAGCATCTCTCTGAGTGTAGTCTCCTTGAGACCTCCTACCCAGCCTGAGTGATTGTAATATACCTTGTCATCAAGCTTCTTGCCTGTTACGGTAATCTTCTCAGCGTTAACTACGATTACGTAGTCTCCTGTGTCCATGCTCGGTGTGTAGGTAGGCTTATTCTTTCCTCTTAAAACCTTAGCTACCTCTGAAGCAAGACGTCCTAATGTATATCCTGTAGCATCAACTACATACCATTTTCTTTCAATTGTTGATGGACTTGCCATAAATGTTTTCATTGGTTTACCTCCTTGAATTTTCAAAACAAAATTGTTAGCTTATATATTCAAAATGTTCTTCCGGGGCATTGGTAAAACATTTTATTCCTAATGTCGCCACAGTTAAATATTATATAATAGCGATTTGAGTGTGTCAATATGTTTTTTACAGAATTTATAAGGCCGGAAGCGAATTTCCGTAGTCTATCTCCACAAGCGTGAGACCGCGCGCGGGCGCCGTAGGTCCGGCAAGCTGTCTGTCCCGTGATTCTATTATACCGGGTATGTCCTGAGGCCTTATATCGCCCGTTCCGGCCTTTATCAGCGTGCCGGCGATAATTCGTACCATATTATAGAGAAAACCGTTTCCTTTGACACGCAGGACGATTTCACGGCCATCCTGTATCACGTCAAGCAAGTAAATTGTGCGCACCTTGTCAGCCACCTGGCTGCCGGCAGAGCAGAACGCGGTGAAATCATGCTCTCCGATAAAATAAGCCGCCGCCTCACGCATCATATTGACGTCGAGATTTCCATAGTAGAAATGGGAATACAGACGTTTTTTGGGGTTTTCAAAGGTATCATTATATATACTGTATTCATATGTCTTGACGCAGTCGTTGTGCCGCGGATGCCAGCCATCCTCCACCTGAATTGACTGCCACACTCTTATATCGTCCGGCAGATGCACATTCAGCGCATAAGAAATCTTCGGGGCAGGAATCCTTGTGTCGACATCAAAAACAGCCACATTGCCAAGCGCATGCACTCCGGCATCGGTCCTGCTTGCGCCTATAAGTTCAATATCGGCACCAAAGAGAGAGCAGACCGCCTGTCGCAGTGTTCCCTCGACTGTCGTGGCGTTTGGCTGTATCTGCCAGCCGGAATACGCCGTTCCGTCATATGACACTCTTATCAATATTCTCATATCATCCCACCTGCACGAATTTGTTCCAGAGGATTCGCGCCGCAATTATCAGACCCAGATAAGCAAAAAGAATTATATACGCAAGCCCGTCTTTTTTGCTGTATTTGAGAGGTTTCATCTTGGTACGTCCCTTGCCGCCGCGGTAACATCTCGCCTCCATAGCTGTCGCAAGGTCGTAGGCGCGCCTTATCGCCGATATAAAAAGCGGAACAAGTATCGGTATCAGCGCCTTGATACGCTTGAAGAAGTTACCCTCGTCAAAACTTGCGCCCCTGGCTGTCTGAGCCTTCATTATTTTGTCCGTTTCCTCCATGAGGATTGGTATGAAACGCAGGGCAATCGACATCATCATTGCAATCTCATGCACAGGTATCTTAATCACCGTGAGGAAACGAAGACCTTTTTCCATACCGTCGGTCAGGTCGTTCGGCGTGGTTGTGAGTGTCATGAGGGAAGAACCGATTATCAGAAGAATCAGTCTTATTCCCATATAAATCGCCTGAATGATGCCCTCGTAGGTTATCTTGATTTTCCAGAATTGCACGAGGACGCGGCCCTCGGTAAAAAATATATTAAAAATCAGGCTGAATGCCAGAATTATCATTATCGTCTTAAGACCGCGCAGGATATATTTGAGCGGGACCTTCGCAATTCCGATACAGGTAAAAAGAAATGCCGCCGCCAGGATGTATACGACCGGATTCCTGGCAATAAAAAGCGTAACAATATAAAGTATTGTACCGAATAATTTAACGCGCGGGTCGAGCTTGTGTATAGCCGAACCTGTCGGATAATATTGTCCGATTGTTATATCTTTTAACATCTGCCGTTCCTTTCGTTATCTGCCAAAAGCTTTGCAAATACTTTTAAAGCCTTCTTCTATCGTAATCGCATCTGTGTCAACATCCATGCCTCGTTCTTTGAGTGCATGCATTATATATGTTACCTGCGGTGCCGCAAGCCCTATCTTCTCAAGTTCTCTGTAGTGTGCAAAAACCTCACGCGGAACGTCATCATACATCAGACGTCCGTCATTCATAACAAGAATACGTCCGACGTATTTGGCCACATCCTCCATGCTGTGTGACACAAGGATGACTGTCATCTGCGTCTGCTCGTGCATCGCTTTTACCATATCAAGTATCTCATCGCGCCCCTGCGGGTCGAGTCCGGCCGTAGGCTCATCAAGTATCAGCACCTCCGGTTTCATTGCGATAACGCCCGCAATTGCCGCTCTTCTTTTCTGACCGCCCGACAATTCAAAAGGCGAATTATAGAATAGCTCCTTGTCCATTCCGACAAGCTCAAGTGCCTCAAATGCACGCAGTTCACATTCTCTCTTATCGAGTCCGAGATTCTTCGGTCCGAAACATACATCCTTGAAAACCGTTGTCTCAAAAAGCTGATGTTCCGGATACTGAAAAACAAGGCCAACCTTGCTTCTGAGTTTTTTCATATCATAGTCTTTATCATATATATTATCGCCGTTAAAATAGACATCACCGGAGGTCGCACGCAGCAGACCGTTAAAAATCTGAGTGAGCGTTGATTTACCGGAACCGGTGTGTCCTATAAGGCCTATAAATTCATTTTTATCGACTGCAAGGCTTACGTCCTTAAGGGCATGTTTGACGAAGCCGGAGCCTTCACCGTATATATAATTAACTTTATCTAATATAATCGACATAATTCATCCACCAGTTCTTCAGGTGTGAGAACATCCTGCGGTACAGGAATTCCTGATTTGTTCAACATATATGCTAGTTCTGTTGCCTGCGGCACATCAAGACGTATCGCCTGCATTTTTTCCACCTGTGAAAAAATCTCACGCGGTGTTCCTTCCATGACAACCTTGCCCTTATCCATGACAAAAATCTTGTCAGCCTTGGCTGCCTCATCCATATAATGTGTTATAAGGATGATCGTAACTTTTTCTTTGCGGTTAAGTTCCATAACCGTATTAATGACTTCGCGGCGTCCGTTCGGGTCAAGCATCGCCGTCGGTTCGTCCATAATAATACATTTCGGTTTCATTGCAACAACACCCGCTATTGCAACGCGCTGCTTCTGTCCGCCTGAAAGTTTATTGGGTGAATATTCACGGTATGCAGTCATTCCGACTGCCTCAAGTGCATCACCGACACGCTGCCAGATTTCGTCGGTAGGTACTCCGAGGTTCTCCGGTCCGAAACCGACATCCTCCTGTACCACGGTTCCTATAATCTGGTTGTCCGGATTCTGGAAAATCATTCCGGCATTCTGTCTGATGTCCCAGAGTTTATCCTCATCCTGTGTTGACATATCTTCAACATACACCGCGCCCTCTGTCGGGAGCAAAAGTGCATTGATATGCTTTGCAAGAGTGGATTTACCTGAACCGTTATGGCCGAGAATAGCTATAAACTGACCCGGCTCTATATCAATATTAACATTGTCCACTGCTTTGTTGACTGCCTCAACATTGCCGTCCTCGTCTCTTTTGATGTATTCATAGACAAGGTCTTTGGTTCTGACTATTCCCATTCTGACTGCCCTTTCCTGCTATTTACAAAACGGACGAATGCCATACAGCATTCGTCCTGATATTTGTTTATTCAATGTCAGTATTAAACCAACTCAAGAAGTACCTGCATTGCTGCATCGCCCTTACGCTGTCCGATCTTGACGATTCTTGTGTAACCGCCCTTACGGTCTGCATACTTAGGAGCGATTTCGTCGAATAACTTATCGGCAACGCTTACTTCCTTAGTATTTCTCTTCTTACCTGCTGCTTCAGCCGGAACCTCTGTTACAGAGTAGAGAACCTTGAGCATCTGTCTTCTGGCATGAACTCTTGAAGGAGCATCCTTCTTGATTGTCTTTTCAACGTTATCGTATACTGTTTTCTTCTTTCCGTTAACATCTTCTTTGACTCTCTTGCCATCTTTATCTTTACGAGCTACTTTTGCGGTAACCGTAACAGTTTCAAAGTTATCTTTTTCCTTAACTGCCAATGCAATTAATCCATCAGCAACCTTGCGGATTTCCTTAGCTTTCGCTTCGGTAGTAACAATCTTGCCATTGTAAAGCAATGCTGTTACCTGGTTTCTAATTAAAGCTTTTCTCTGATCTGCGGTTCTTCCAAGCTTTCTATAACCTGCCATTTGCTGCTTTCTCCTTTACTATTTAGTCATCGCCTGAACTAAGCTGTAATCCAAGCTCCTTTAATTTGGCAAGAACTTCTTCCAAAGACTTGCGTCCAAGGTTTCTTACCTTCATCATATCTTCTGATGTCTTGTTACATAACTCTTCAACAGTGTTGATGCCGGCTCTCTTAAGGCAGTTGTATGAACGAACTGAAAGTTCAAGTTCATCGATATTCATCTCAAGAACTTTCTCCTTCTCATTGTCTTCCTTCTCTACCATAATATCAACAGCCTTAGCGCTCTCTGAAAGGTCAATGAACAGATTAAGGTGTTCACTGAGTACTTTTGCAGCAAGGCTTACTGCATCGTCCGGTGCTAATGTACCGTTAGTATAAACTTCAAGTGTAAGTTTATCATAATCGGTCATCTGTCCAACACGGGTGTTCTGTACTGAAAGATTAACACGTTCAACCGGTGTATAGATTGAGTCAATTGAAAGTACTCCGATAGGAGTATCTTCATGCTTGTTCTTGTCAGAACTTACATAACCCCTTCCGTTAGTGATTGTAAGTTCCATGAATAACTTACAGTCAGCACCACCGTTAAGTGTAGCTATAACCAAATCCGGATTTAAAATCTCGATATCTGAATCTGCATGAATATCCGCTGCTGTAACAACACCTTCTCTTCCGTCGCACTCGATATAAGCAATCTTAGGCTCTCCGGATTCGCTGTTGTTCTTAATAGCGAGATTCTTAATATTCATAATGATGTCACTGACATCTTCCTTTACTCCCGGAATCGGACTGAACTCATGAAGAACGCCTTCGATTTTAACCTGGCTAACTGCCGAGCCCGGAAGTGATGAAAGCATAATTCTTCTGAGGGAATTACCAAGTGTTGTACCATAGCCTCTCTCAAGCGGCTCTACAACAAATCTTCCATATCTTTTGTCTTCAGAAATCTCTTCGATTTCGATTTTCGGTTTCTCAAATTCGAACACTAAAAGCCCCTCCTTCTTGGGTTTGATGTTGTTGAGGGTGTCATATATTACTTAGAATATAACTCGACTATAAGCATCTCGTCAACCGGTACATCGATCATCTCTCTTGTAGGAACTGACTTAACTGTTCCCTTAAGGTTCTCCTGATCAGCTTCAAGCCACTCCGGTACGAGTCTTCCGCCTGTTACTTCAAGGATATCTTTATATCTCTGTGAAGATTTAGCTTTCTCTTTAATCTCGATAGTGTCACCGGCACTTACGAGGTATGACGGAATGTTAACCTGCTTTCCGTTTACAAGCACATGCTTATGATCTACGATCTGTCTAGCTTCTTTTCTTGTTCTTGCTAAACCTAATCTGAAGATAACATTATCAAGTCTGAGCTCGAGCATTGACATAAGGTTCTCACCTGTCATGCCGCTCATTCTGTCTGCTTTTACAAAATAGTTTCTAAATGGTTTCTCGAGAACGCCGTAGATGAATTTAGCTTTCTGCTTCTCACGAAGCTGAAGTCCGTATTCACTTATCTTCTTGCCGGCTCTCTCTAATCTTCTTTTTGATTTCTTATCTATTCCTAAATAAACTGGATCAAGTCCAAGTGATCTGCATCTCTTAAGAACAGGAACTCTATTAACTGCCATTCTTTTAGCACCTCCTATTAGACTCTTCTACGTTTTGGTGGACGACATCCGTTGTGTGGTACCGGAGTAACATCCTTAATGCTGGTAACCTCAAGACCACATGCCTGAAGCGCTCTGATTGCTGCTTCGCGGCCTGATCCCGGTCCTTTGACCATAACGTCAACAGTCTTTAAACCGTGTACCAGAGCTGCCTTTGTTGCAGTTTCTGCTGCCATCTGAGCTGCATAAGGAGTAGATTTCTTTGAACCTCTAAATCCCAGGGCACCGGCACTTGACCATGACAATGCATTACCTTCAGTATCAGTAATGGTAACGATTGTATTATTGAATGATGACTGGATATGTGCCTGTCCGCGTTCAACGTTTTTCTTAACACGCTTCTTTGTCACTTTTTTTGTAACTTTAGCCATTTTCTAAACTAACCTCCCTTATGGGTTCCCGTTTATTCATCGGGTATTATTTTTTCTTGTTTGCGATTGTTTTCTTAGGACCCTTACGAGTTCTAGCGTTTGTCTTTGTCTTCTGTCCTCTTACAGGAAGACCTTTTCTGTGACGAATGCCTCTGTAGCATCCGATTTCCTGTAATCTCTTAATGTTAAGTGCGGTCTCTCTTCTGAGATCACCTTCTACTAACTGACTAGCGTCAATTACATCTTTAATTCTGCCTACTTCTTCATCAGTAAGATCCTTAACACGAGTGTCCGGATTTACTTTTGCTTCTGCAAGAATACGATTTGAGCTGATTCTGCCGATTCCATATATATAGGTAAGGCCGATTTCAACACGTTTTTCTCTTGGTAAATCTACACCAGCGATACGAGCCATGTGCGCATTACACCTCCATTTGTCTTATTTTGTTAAAAGCTATTTATTTAAAGTGGCTGACAACTCACCCGCGTGGTTCGCCACTGCAGCCGCAATCTGCATCGCAAAATCACCCGATAAACAGGTATTTCGCGCAAAATATGCCTACGGATATAGTCATCCCCGGGCATAGATATCAAAATATTCTGATTAACCCTGACGCTGTTTGTGCTTAGGATTTTCGCAGATAATCATGATATTTCCTTTTCTCTTAATGACTTTGCATTTTTCACAAATTGGTTTAACTGATGATCTAACCTTCATGGTAAATCCTCCTTTCCACGAAAAAGCAACTTATAATAAAGTTGAAAAAACGTCCGAGTGATATTGTATCACACCGGGTTATATAATACAAGCAAAATTTAAAAATTTTATTTGTCTCTCCAAATGATTCTTCCTTTTGAAAGATCATACGGTGATAACTCAAGTGTTACTTTATCTCCGGGAATTATTCTGATGTAATTCATTCTGAGCTTTCCGCTTATGTGAGCGAGGACTTTATGTCCGTTTTCAAGCTCTACCTGGAACATTGCATTTGGGAGTTTCTCAATTACTGTTCCTTCAATTTCGATAACATCTGACTTTGACATTCACTTACCTCCTGCTAATCAACATTTCTAATGTGAATCAGATAATTTTTGATTGAATATTTAATATCCTCGTTGTTAACTCTGTTCTGCTCTATTTTGTTCTGAAGCATTTCATCCCGGTAATTCAGGATTCTCACATGCCTGCGGTTCTTACGTTTGGGTGACTCAATTGTCTTTAACTTCCCGTCGCATACATACAATGCATCGGACTTACCGATTATCACATATATGCTTCCCGCATCATGTCCTGCAACAGATTCACAGAAAGTGCCTTTAATTATTTCCGTCATATTTACCTCAGATCAATGAAAGGATTTCACATCCATCTTCAGTAATGAGAACAGTGTTTTCATAATGTGCCGAAAGCCTGCCGTCTCTTGTGACAACCGTCCAGCCGTCATCTAACCAGCTTACTTTCCACGTTCCGGCGTTAATCATCGGTTCGATTGCCAATGTCATACCGGCTTCAAGCTTAATGCCTTTATTACGCTGTTTGTAATTAGGAACATTCGGATCCTCGTGGAGATGTGTTCCTATTCCGTGTCCGGTCAGGTCTTTGACAACTCCGTATCCAAACGATTCTGCGTAACTGCCGATTGCAGCGGAAATCTCATGTAAATAATTACCGGCTTTGGCATATTTAATGCCTTCAAAGAAACTCTGCTCGGTAACTTTGATGAGACGCTTTGCAGCATCATCAATATTACCTACCGCATGGGTTCTTGCCGCATCCGAATGATAACCTTTCCAGATCACTCCGGCATCAAGACTGACGATATCGCCGTCCTTGATAATCCTTGTTCTGGAAGGAATTCCGTGAACGACTTCCTCATTTACTGATACACATATTGAAGCAGGATATCCCTGATAGTTAAGGAAAGAAGGCTCACAGCCAAAACTGCGTATCAGCCTTTCGCCTTCCTTATCTATCTCATAAGTGGATATTCCCGGCTTGATTATTTTACCAAGTTCATTATGAACCTGCGCGAGGATTTTACCGGCCTCGCGCATAAGTTCTTTTTCTCTTGGAGATTTAATCGTTACCGACATAATTACGCTCCTAAAATATCAACGATCGCACTGAATACTTCATCCATATCCTTAGTGCCGTCCACTTCATTAAGAACGCCCTTATCTGTATAGTAATCAATTAACGGCTGAGTCTGTTCATGATATACATCAAGACGCTTCTTAACCGTTTCAGGCTTATCATCGTCTCTGAGAACGAGCTCAGCTCCGCACTTATCGCAGATACCCTCAACCTTGGTAGGAATGTGAACAATATGATATGTTGCACCGCATGAAAGACATGCTCTTCTTCCCGACATACGATTGATGATATTCTCATCCGGAACTTCTACGTTGATTGCATAATCAACTTTCTCTCCGTTAGCTGCAAGTGCTTTATCAAGTGCTTCTGCCTGCGGAATGGTTCTTGGAAAACCATCGAGAACGTATCCGTTCCTGCAGTCGTCAGCTTTAACTCTGTCAACTACAAGGTCAACCACAAGTTCATCCGGAACAAGAAGTCCCTGATCCATGTATGACTTTGCTTTCTGACCGAGTTCTGTATTATTTTTGATATTTGCCCTGAAAATATCTCCGGTTGAGATATGAGGAATGTTATACTTTGCACAGATTTTCTCTGCCTGAGTACCTTTTCCTGCTCCAGGAGCTCCAAGCATTATGATCTTCATAATTATTACCGCCCTTTCACTTATAATCAGGTGTTAAGGAATCCCTTGTAATCTCTTACAACCATCTGTGACTCAATCTGCCTGAGTGTCTCAATAACAACTCCGACAACAATGATGATTGATGTACCGCCAAATGAAACATTTGCGTTAAACAGTCCTGAGAATACAATCGGTATAAGTGCAACTACGATAAGTCCGATTACACCGATAAAAATAATCTTGTTAAGTACAGATGTAAGGTAATCCGACGTAGGCTTACCAGGTCTGATACCCGGAATAAATCCACCGCTCTTCTTCATGTTATTGGCAATCTCAAGAGGGTTGAATGTGATTGATGTATAGAAATATGCGAAGAAAATATTCAACACAATGTACAGAATCACACCAAGGGTATATATCATGTTGTTTCTGTTAAACCAGTTACCCGATGAAAGCGAAAGTAAAATCTTACCACCTACAGTACTGTAATCCACAGTAAAGAAAGCTGCTATCATAAGCGGGAATGACATAAGTGTCTGTGCGAAAATAACCGGAATAACGCCTGCTGTGTTAACTTTAAGCGGAATATGTGATGACTGTCCGCCAAAGGTTTTGCGGCCTTGTATTTTCTTGGAATACTGAACCGGTATTCTTCTCTCGCCCGCACAAAGTATTACGGTGAGGAATACAATACCGACTGTTACCGCAAGAATAACTACGGCTGCAATCGTTCCGTTTAAAACAGATTTACCTTTTATGAATGTCTCAAACAGAGTTGCGAAATCTTCCGGCATGCTTGAAATAATATTTATTACAAGTACTATTGAAATACCGTTACCAACACCCTTTTCGGTGATTGTTTCACCAATCCACATAAGAAGAGCCGAACCGGCTGTCAGGATGGATACCATCATGACACCTGAGAAAATCTTATGGAATGTAGTCATTGATGAGTAATTACTGATAAGGCCCTGTCTGCCGAAGCCGATGACCATTGCTATACCCTCAATCAGCGAAAGCGCTATTGTTACATAACGCGTGATCGTTGCGATTTTCTTCCTTCCGTCTTCTCCGTCTTTCTGTAACTCCTCAAGCTTCGGAATTGCTATTGTGAGGAGCTGCATTATGATTGAAGATGTGATGTATGGTGTAATGCTTAATGCAAATACTGACATCTTAAGCAGTGAACCACCTGTAAGTGCATTGACGAAACTGAACTGATCTCCAGTTGCTGTTGTATTAAACAAATTAGTAAAATAATCTGTGTTTACTCCCGGGATAGGAAGAATACTTCCTATCCTGATAACAACTAACATTGCAAGAGTAAACAGTATTTTATTTCTAATTTCTTTAATTCTGAATGCATTTGCTAATGTTTTAAACATTAAATCACCTCGCAGGTTCCACCAAGAGCTTCAATCTTCTCCTTAGCTGATGCGCTGAAAGCGTTAGCCTTAACAGTGAGCTTCTTAGTTAATTCTCCGTTTCCAAGAATCTTTACTCCATCCTTAGGATTTCTTACGATACCTGATTCGATGAGTGAATCAACTGTAACTACTGCACCATCTTCAAAGCCTTCAAGTGCTGATAAATTGATTCCTACGATTGTAAGAGAATTTCTGTTAGTGAATCCTCTCTTAGGTAATCTTCTATATAATGGCATCTGTCCACCTTCAAAGCCCGGTCTTGGTGCTCCTGAACGAGCTTTCTGACCCTTATGGCCCTTACCGGCAGTCTTACCATTTCCTGAACCGTGTCCACGGCCTCTTCTGAAATTATCGCTTTGCTTAGAACCTGCTGCAGGCTGTAAATTTGATAAATCCATTTTTACACCTCCTTATCCGAAAAATTATATTTCTTCTACCTTAACTAAATGTCTAACCTTGAAAATCATGCCTCTTACTGCGTCATTGTCAGGTAATTCAACAGTTTTGTTAAGTTTGTTAAGTCCGAGTGCTTCAACAGTTTTAACCTGCTTTGGTATAGCACCGATTGTTGATTTAACTAATGTTACTTTTAACTTCTCTGCCATTCTTCGCTACCTCCTTATTTGTAGAGCTCTTCTACGGTCTTGCCACGGAGCTTGGCTACCTCTTCAGGTGTCTTAAGCTGTGATAAGCCTTCGATTGTAGCGAGAACTACGTTCTGCTTGTTGTTTGAGCCTAATGATTTTGTACGGATGTTTGTAATGCCGGCCATCTCGATTACGCTACGAGCAGGACCGCCGGCGATAACACCGGTACCTTCCGGAGCCTTCTTCAAAAGAACTGAAGAGCTGCCAAATTTACCAATCATATCGTGCGGAATACTTCCGTTCTCATCTACAGGAACAGAAACAAGTCTCTTCATAGCATCTTCTTTTCCCTTGCGGATAGCTTCAGGAATTTCCATTGCTTTACCAATTCCGGCGCCAACGTGTCCGTTTCCGTCTCCAACTACTACTAAAGCAGCAAATCTGAAATGACGACCACCTTTAACAACCTTTGTAACACGCTTGATTGATACTACTTTATCGTTTAACTCTAAGTCATGAGCATCAATAATTGTATGTTTCATCTGTTTCTCCTTCCTGCTAGAATTCAAGGCCAGCTTCTCTTGCTGCCTCTGCTAATGCTTTTACTTTGCCCTGATATATGAAACCGCCTCTATCGAAGACTACAGTTTTAATTCCGTTCTCAAGTGCTTTCTTAGCAATTACTGTTCCTAAGTAAGCAGCTGCTGCTACGTCATTTGTCTTCTCAAGTTCAGCCTTAACGTCTTTTTCAAGTGTAGAAGCTGCTACGAGAGTCTTTCCAACTGTATCATCAATAATCTGAGCGTACATATGATTATTACTTCTGAATACCGCAAGTCTTGGTCTCTCAGCTGTTCCGCTGAAACGATTACGTATTTTTCTGTGTTTGTTCTGACGAACTACAGATCTGTTGTCTTTACTAACCATTTTTGTTCACTCCTTTAATTATTTCTTACCAGTCTTACCAACTTTACGTCTGATAACTTCATCAACATACTTGATACCTTTACCCTTGTATGGTTCAGGCTCTCTCTTGCTTCTGATTTCAGCTGCATACTGGCCAACTTTTTCTTTGTCAATACCTTTAACGATGATAAGGTTCTGTCCGTCAACTGCTACTTCGATTCCTTCAGGATCGGTCATCTCAACCGGATGTGAATATCCGAGTGAAAGAACAAGTGTCTTACCGTTCTTCTGTGCTCTGTAACCTACACCGTTAACTTCGAGTTTCTTCTCATATCCTTCGGTAACACCAACTACCATATTGTGAATAAGTGTTCTTGTAAGACCGTGTAATGATTTCATCTTCTTGAGATCGTTAGGTCTTGATACAGTAACTGTTGTTCCGTCGAGTTTTATCTCCATTTCCGCAGGTAATACTCTTTCAAGAGTTCCCTTTGGTCCTTTTACAGTCACTTTGTTATTTTCTGCAATATCGACAGTAACTCCTGCCGGTAAAGCGATAGGCATTCTTCCTATACGTGACATGCCGCGTACCTCCTTATTGGGTATGACGATTGTTATCGTCTGTTAATAGTTTCGTTCTTGCAGGGTATGTACCCCGCAGGGTTGTCACACACCCGGTAATTTAATTACCAGATGTATGCAAGAACTTCGCCGCCGACATTAAGCTTTCTTGCTTCCTTGTCAGTAACTACGCCCTGATTTGTTGAAATGATTGCGATACCAAGTCCGCCGAGAACTCTAGGTAACTCATCCTTGCCTGCGTATACACGAAGACCTGGTTTTGAGATTCTCTTGAGACCTGTAATGATCTTTTCATTTTTATCCTTGCCATACTTTAATGTAATGCGGATAGTCTTGAAGCTGCCGTCATCAACGAGCTCATACTTCTGAATATATCCTTCCTTAAAAAGAATATCAGCTATTGAAACCTTCATCTTTGAAGCAGGAACATCAACTGTATCATGTTTAGATGTGTTTGCATTACGGATTCTGGTAAGCATATCTGCGATTGGATCTGTCATCTGATTATCCTCCTAAATTTCAATCTGTTGCGCACGGTGTGCGCCGTTTATCATAGCTGATATCTTACCAGCTTGCCTTCTTAACGCCCGGAATCTGTCCTTTATATGCTAACTCACGGAAGCAAATTCTGCAAATTCCATATTTTCTTAAATAAGCGTGTGGACGTCCACAAATCTTGCAACGTGTGTATTCTCTTGTTGAGAACTTCTGCTTACGCTGCTGTTTAACTTTCATCGAGGTCTTAGCCATTGAATTTCCCTCCTAATTTATTTTTTGAATGGCATATTGAATAATCTCAATAATTCACGTGCTTCTTCATCAGTCTTGGCAGTTGTTACAATAATAACATCCATACCTCTTACCTTGTCAATCTTGTCATACTCGATTTCAGGGAAGATGATCTGTTCTTTGATTCCGAGTGCATAGTTACCTCTTCCGTCAAAAGAATCAGCGCTTACGCCTCTGAAGTCACGAACTCGAGGTAATGCGAGATTTACAAGTCTGTCAAGGAACTCGTACATCTTGTCGCCACGGAGTGTAGTCTTACATCCGATTGGCATTCCCTCTCTGATTTTGAAGTTAGCTACTGAATTCTTAGCCTTGGTTGTAACAACCTTCTGTCCGGCTATTGTCTCAAGTTCCTTTACAGCAACTTCAAGAATCTTAGAATTATCTTTAGCTTCTCCAACACCCATGTTTATAACGATTTTGTCGAGCTTTGGTACTTCCATAATGTTCTTATAACCGAACTTCTTTACCATTGCATCAACGATTTCACTCTTATATAAGTCTTTGAGCCTGCTCACCGTTACAGACCTCCTTTCCTAAATTAATCGATAACTTCTCCGGTTGACTTGGCAACACGAACCTTCTTGTCGCCGTCAATCTTGAAGCCTACTCTTGTTGTTTTTCCCTTGTGTACATACATAACGTTGGAAATATCAATCGGAGCTTCCTGATGAACAATTCCACCATTCTGGTTCTGTGCACTTGGTTTGGTGTGCTTTGTAACCATGTTAATGCCTTCAACAACAACCTTATGGTTCTTAGCATCAACAGATGTTACTTTGCCTTCTCTGTCTTTATCCTTGCCCGCGATTACTCTGACAAGGTCGCCTTTTTTAATCTTTAATGTTGACACAGTCGCACCTCCTATAATACTTCCGGAGCTAATGAAACAATTTTCATAAACTGTTTATCTCTTAACTCTCTTGCTACCGGTCCGAAAATACGTGTTCCCTTAGGGTTCTTGTCTTCCTTGATAATTACGGCAGCGTTATCATCAAATTTAATATATGATCCGTCTTTACGACGAGCACCTTTGACTGTACGAACTACTACGGCTTTAACTACATCGCCTTTTTTAACAACGCCACCTGGTGTTGCATCTTTAACTGAAGCGACTATAACATCACCGATGTTAGCATATCTTCTTGTAGATCCACCCATAACTCTGATGCAAAGAAGCTCTTTTGCACCTGTGTTATCAGCGACTCTAAGTCTTGTCTCTTGCTGAATCATGCAGGTAATCCTCCTTCAAAATTATTCGATAATTACTCAGCTCTGCTGATAAGTTCAACAAATCTCCATCTCTTGGTCTTGGATAAAGGTCTTGTTTCCATAACCTTTACGATGTCACCAACCTGGCATTCATTGTTCTCATCATGTGCCTGTAATTTGTAAGTTCTCTTAACAATCTTGTTATAAAGAGGATGCTTTACATGGTCCTCAACTGCAACTACGATTGTCTTATCCATCTTATTGCTTACGACCTTGCCGGTACGTGTTTTTCTTAAATTTCTTTCTTCCACAACAAATTCCTCCTTCCTCGGATTATAAAGCAGCCTTTGAAGCCATAACAGTCTGGATTCTTGCAATGTTCTTTCTAACTTCTTTGATTCTGCTTGTGTTATCCAGCTGATTTGTTGCGTTCTGGAATCTTAAATTGAATAATTCCTTTTTAGCAGCTACTAATTCTTTGTTTAATTCTGCAGATGTCTTTGCATTTAATTCTTCTACATACTTATTAATTTTCACTGTTATCACCGCCTTCTAATTCCGCACGAGAAACTACCTTACACTTAAGAGGAAGTTTGTGCATAGCGAGACGTAAAGCTTCTCTTGCGAGGTCTTCTGAAACTCCGCCGATTTCGAACATTACACGTCCCGGTTTAACAACTGCTACCCAATATTCTACTGCACCTTTTCCTTTACCCATTCTGACACCTAACGGCTTATGAGTATAAGGCTTGTCAGGGAATAATTTAATCCATACTTTACCACCACGCTTAATGTAACGTGTCATTGCGATACGGGCTGCCTCAATCTGTCTTGAAGTTACCCACTTTGGTTCAAGAGCGACAATACCAAAATCACCATATACTACCTTATTGCCTCTTGTAGCTTTACCAGCCATTGAACCACGAAACTGCTTACGATGTTTAACTCTCTTAGGTAATAACATTACTGTTCGCTCCCTTCCTTAGATGATTTAACCGGAAGAACCTCGCCCTTGTAGATCCATACCTTAACGCCGACTTTACCATATGTTGTATCTGCCTCAGCAAATCCATAATCAATGTCAGCACGTAATGTCTGAAGAGGAATTGTTCCTTCGCTGTAAAATTCTGTACGAGCCATATCTGCTCCGCCAAGACGTCCGGATACTGATGTCTTAATACCCTTAGCGCCTGACTTCATTGTTCTTGTCATAACCGATTTCATAGCTCTTCTGAAAGATACACGGTTTTCAAGCTGAAGTGCAATGTTCTCGGCAACGAGCTGTGCGTCGTTGTCCGGTCTCTTTACTTCTTTAATATCTATTGATAACTTCTTGTCTGTAAGCTTCTGAACATCAGCTTTAAGTTTCTCGATATCAGCTCCGCCTTTACCGATTACCACACCCGGTTTAGCAGTGTAGATGTAAATCTTAACTCTGTCAGATGCTCTCTCTATCTCAATCTTTGAAATGCCTGCGCTGTAAAGTCTCTTCTTGATGAATTTTCTGATGTTATAATCTTCAACAAGGTTATCACTGAAATCAGCGTCAGCATACCACTTTGAGTCCCAGTCTTTAATAACACCGACTCTCAAGCCATGAGGATTAACTTTCTGTCCCATGTGTGTTCTCCTTTCTATCTTTCATTAAGCACGATTGTGATGTGGCTCATTCTCTTCTCGATTCTGTAAGCTCTGCCCTGTGCTCTCGGTCTAACTCTCTTCATTGTAGGTCCCTTGTTTGCGTAGCACTCTTCAACGAAAAGATTCTCTGCCTTCATGCCGTTATTATTCTCGGCATTAGCGACAGCTGATTTTAAAAGTTTCTCTATCAATGTAGAAGCATATCTAGGATTATATGTTACAATCGCAAGAGCTGTTGCAACATCTTTTCCACGGATTGCGTCTAAAACAAAGCATGCCTTCTGGACAGAAACTCTTGCATAAGACAACTTAGCTGATGGTCTTGTGTCCTTATTGGCATTTCTCTCTCTTTTAATCTGGGATCTATGTCCTTTTGCCATGGATTTTAACCTCCTTTACGAAATCCTGTCAATTAACGAGATTTTGATTTTTTCTCGTCTTTTCCATGTCCTCTGAATGTTCTTGTAGCAACGAACTCTCCGAGCTTATGTCCAACCATATCTTCTGTTACATAAACAGGAACGTGTTTTCTGCCATCGTGAACTGCTATTGTATGTCCAACCATCTGAGGATAGATTGTAGAACGGCGTGACCATGTCTTAATAACTGACTTGTCGCCTGCTGCGTTCATAGCGTCAACCTTCTTAAGAAGGCTTTCATCTGCAAATGGTCCTTTTTTTAATGAACGTGCCATAAATTTGACCTCCTTTATTTGATGCTCTTACCGTCTCTTCTTCTTACAATAAGCTTGTTAGAAGTTTTGTTCTTCTTTCTTGTCTTAAGACCGAGTGCCGGCTTGCCCCAAGGTGTCATAGGTCCTGAACGACCAACCGGAGCCTTACCTTCACCACCACCGTGTGGATGGTCATTAGGGTTCATAACAGAACCACGAACTGTAGGACGGATACCCATGTGACGCTTACGTCCTGCCTTACCGATATTAATAAGGCTGTGCTCTGAGTTACCTACTGTACCGATTGTTGCACGGCAGATAATAGGTACCATTCTCATCTCGCCTGACGGAAGTCTGAGTGTTGCATACTTGCCTTCCTTAGCCATAAGCTGTGCAGAAACGCCTGCTGTACGAACAAGCTGTCCGCCTCTTCCAGGATAAAGCTCGATGTTGTGGATTTCTGTACCAACCGGGATGTTCTCAAGTGGTAAGCAGTTACCAACTCTTACTTCAGCTTCAGGTCCGTTCATAACCTTCATGCCGTCTGTAAGTCCCTGTGGTGCAAGGATATATCTCTTCTCGCCGTCTGCATAGCAGATCAAAGCGATATTTGCTGTTCTGTTTGGATCATATTCGATTCCGATAACTGTTGCAGGAATTCCATCCTTGTTATTTCTCTTGAAATCGATAAGTCTGTATTTCTGTCTGTTTCCGCCGCCCTGATGTCTAACGGTAATCTTACCCTGGTTATTACGTCCAGCGTTCTTCTTCTTGCTGTCAAGAAGTGATTTCTCAGGTGTCTTCTTGGTGATCTCTGAAAAATCAGAACCGGTCATATTACGTCTTGACGGTGTATATGGGTTGTATGTCTTAATTCCCATTTCTTTGTTTCTCCTTTCGATGTCTCTTTGTTATGAGCGATGCAATATTTTCATCGACTTTTCTGCACCGCTATGTGATTAAAGTCCTGAGAAAATCTCGATATCAGCACTGTCTTCTGTGAGCTGTACGATTGCTTTCTTCTTAGCAGCTGTCTTACCGAAAACATTTCCTCTTCTGCGGGTCTTGCCGTCAAGGTTCATTGTGTTGACCTTGGCAACCTTGGTTCCCTCGAACATTTTCTCAACTGCTTCTTTAATCTGAGTCTTGTTAGCTTCCGGGTGAACAAGGAATGTGTATTTCTTAGCGCTCATGTCTTCCATACTCTTCTCTGTTATAACCGGTTTAAGGATTACGTCATAATACTGTACGTTTGCCATTATGCATACACCTCCTCGATAGTTGCTACTGCATCCTTGGTAACAATGAGTTTGTCATACTTAAGTATGTCATATACATTGATTGTGTTAGTTAATGCAGTCTTTACATCCGGAATGTTCTTAGCTGAAAGAATTACATTCTTGTCATTGTCGTTAAGAACTACCAAAGCTTTATCAGCTTTAAGATTATTAAGAACAGCTACCATTTTCTTTGTCTTGATTTCATCGAAGCTGATGCTGTCTAATACGATAAGTTTGTCTTCAGCTACCTTTGAGGTAAGAACTGATTTAAGAGCAAGATTCTTCTCTTTCTTGTTCATCTTGAAAGAGTAATCTCTTGGCTTCGGAGCAAATACGATTCCGCCGCCTGTCCACTGAGGAGCTCTTGTTGAACCCTGACGGGCATGACCTGTACCCTTCTGTCTCCATGGCTTACGTCCGCCACCGCTGACTTCTGAACGGGTCTTGGCACTCTGCGTGCCCTGTCTCTTATTAGCAAGCTGGCTTACTACTGCCATGTGTACAAGATGTTCGTTAACTTCAACACCGAATACAGCATCATTAAGCTCCATATCGCCAACTTTATTGCCTTCAATATTGTAAACAGATACCTTTGCCATCTGTGTGTTCCTCCTTCCTGAAAATCAACTATTTAGCTGACTTTACTGTCTCTTTCAATGTTACTAATGATTTCTTAGCTCCAGGAACCGCACCCTTAACAAGGATTAAGTTCTTGTCAGCATCTACTCTGACAACTTCAAGATTCTGAATAGTGATCTTCTTGGCACCCATGTGTCCAGGCATTCCTTTGCCCTTGAATACACGGCTTGGGTTAGATGAAGCACCGTTAGAACCCTGATGACGATGGAACTTAGAACCGTGAGCCATAGGACCTCTTGACTGTCCGAGTCTCTTGATTGCGCCCTGGAATCCTTTTCCTTTGGAAATAGCAGTTGCGTCAATCTTATCACCGGCTTCAAATATATCTGCCTTGATCTCGTCTTTTACTGAGTAATCAGCTGCATTCTCAAACTTGAACTCCTTAAGGAATCTCTTGTAAGAAACGCCGGCCTTGTCAAAATGACCTTTCTCAGCCTTATTAACGCCATGTCTGTTTCTGATTTCTTTCTTGCCGTTCTTGTCAACATTAACAACTTTCTCTTTCTTGTCAACAAATCCGACCTGAACTGCTGCATAACCGTCGTTCTCGACTGTCTTAACCTGTGTTACAACACAAGGTCCTGCCTGCAATACAGTTACCGGAACAAGCACGCCTTCATCATTGAAGATCTGTGTCATTCCAACCTTAGTAGCTAAAATTGCTTTCTTCATTGAATAATACCTCCTGTTAAATCTACAGCGGTTCGCGTTGCCGCGAACATCCTAGAACAGTTTTATATAAAACCCTTCAGGACTTACTTACTTAAAAAATATCCGACATTATTTGTTCTTCATCTTAATGTCGATGTACACACCTGCAGGCATCTCTAATCTTGAGAGAGCATCTACAGTCTTCTGTGTAGGAGTAATGATATCGATTAATCTCTTGTGTGTTCTCTGCTCGAACTGTTCTCTTGAATCTTTGTACTTATGAACAGCTCTGAGGATTGTAACAACTTCCTTCTTAGTAGGAAGAGGTACCGGTCCACTCACCTGAGATCCTGTCTTCTTAACAGTCTCGATAATTTTCTTAGCTGACTGATCTACCAACTGATGATCGTAAGCTTTAAGTGTGATTCTCATTACTTGACTTGCCATAAAAAAAGCCGCCTCCTTTTCGTACTTATAAATCTGAAGTACAACAAGTGGTGACTGTACACATCCCCGTGTGTGTCGCGCCTCTTCTTAGAAAAAAGAAGAAATTCTTCTTCGCCGCGACCGTTACACGGTCATCTCTGCATATAAGCAGATGGTAAGTTGTACAGTGACTTGTCGTCAGTTTCCTAACTTGACATTCGCTCCGCGGAAAACCTGCCACATTATCGGGCAGCAACCTCACGTTTCATCGCTATCATGTCACAGCGAATACTAGTATATAGTATATAGAAGAAAAAATCAATACATTTTTATTGTATTTTTTTTAGTACAATTATATTTCCGGACCCGGTGCCGAATAATTGACTTGGCGCAGGTCTGTATGTATAATATGGAAGAGATACAAATCTATCACTTCATATTATAATAGGGAGAAACACAATGTGGATTGCAGATAATTGGAAAGACTACGAAGTTATTGATACATCATCCGGCGAGAAGCTGGAGCGCTGGGGAGATTATATCCTGGTACGTCCGGACCCTCAGGTCATATGGCGCACCGACCGAAAACACCCGGGCTGGAAAAATATGAACGGACACTACCACAGAAGCAACCGCGGGGGCGGTGAATGGGAATTCCATAAGCTTCCGAATCAATGGTCCATTAATTATAAGAACTTAACGTTTAACCTGAAGCCGTTCTCGTTCAAGCACACCGGCTTATTTCCTGAGCAGGCTGTGAACTGGGATTGGTTTGGCGATAAAATAAAGAATGCCGGCAGACCAGTCAAGGTTCTTAACTTGTTCGCATATACCGGAGGTGCCACGTTGGCTGCCGCCGCTGCCGGTGCGAATGTCACACATGTCGACGCATCCAAAGGAATGGTCGGATGGGCCAAAGAAAACGCCGCTTCTTCCGGCTTATCGGATGCTCCTATAAGATGGCTTGTGGATGACTGTCAGAAATTCGTCGAACGCGAAATCCGCCGTGGCAATCACTACGACGGAATAATCATGGATCCGCCTTCCTACGGAAGAGGTCCCGGCGGAGAAATATGGAAAATAGAGGATGCCGTATATCCGCTTATATGCCTCTGTGAAAAGCTGTTATCTGATAATCCGCTTTTCTTCCTTATTAATTCATACACCACCGGTCTGGCTCCGGCCGTCCTGACATATATGTTAAGCCTGGCTGTGAAATCCCGCCACGGCGGCACGGTGGAGGCTTCCGAAATCGGTCTTCCTGTGACGCAGAGCGGTCTTGTTCTTCCATGCGGAGCAAGCGGAAGGTGGAGCGTATAATACGCTCCATCTTCTGTACTCTGAATGCCCGTGTATCAGGCTATAAGCTTTTTCGTTGCCTTTATCTCTTTGTATTTCACTACAAAGCGCGCAACCGCACCGCCTATAAATGCAGCCGCTGCCAAAAGCAATATTATTCCCAATAATCTGAACGCATATACATTAACCATTTTAACTCCCATTACGCCTATTGCGAATCCCGGAAGAGCTATAAACGCACTCTGAACTATATATGCATTCCTGTGTTTAGACGATAATCCATGCATTAGCACAGCTCCCACAAGTGCGATTATCATTGCCAACACTATTATTATCGAACCAATTACAATTTGTCTTACATTCATAATGTCACCTCCCTTTCTCGTTCCATTCCATCATACTGTCAATCACTTCCCACTCACCAGCAGTAAGTGACATATCGTTTATTGCGTAGTACCATGCGTTGCCTTCCTCTACCCATGTAAAAAACTTTACATATTCTCCGTTGGTTGAGCCGGACATAAGCTTCCCGCTCTTCTTATCAGGATACTCGGCGACAAGTTTTTTAATAAGAAGCGTTTTCTGTTCATCCGAAAGCTGTTCGCAGGCCTCAGGCTGTGCAAGCAGAAATTCAACTATGTCAAGCAGATTTGCCATATAAACCCTGCCAGTATGTTCTTTGTCATTTTCCCCGATGACCTCCGGCTGCTGTGCATCCATATAATAATCGTAAACCACTTCTGCCCAGTCATCACGCCGCAAGGCCTCTTCAAGTGCATTGCAGTCCCTTACGAGAAAATAAAGTTCCGTTGATGCCAGATAATCAAATCTGTTCATAGAGTATGCACTGTTTAAATAATCAAAAGCAACATCTATAAGTTCATCCGTCTTTGCATTGCGCGCCTCTTCATCAGGTATGTAATATGCCACTCTTGTCATATCAGCATCCTTCAAAATTTCTTCCCTGTCAAAAGGAATTTTCAAATGTCCTTCCGAATCCACCCACTCCTTAGCAGAATATCCTTCAAATGGTGATACTTTTTCGGACGACACCACGCTGTCTCTCATCTTCTTCGCCTGATAGGCTTCTCCTTCTTTACCAACGCATTGTTCTATCGCGCTTTCATAAGGTGTCTGCATTTCCTCCTTTGTGTATATTTTTTTGTGTTCTGATGTTGCGACGCCTTTTCTGCCGCACCCCGTAATTGCAATAACCGCAATTATAAAAATGATAGATATTACTCGTCTTTTCATCCCTTAAGTATTCTCCTTCCTTTGTGTTGGCTATTAATCTACTTTCAACTACTTTTCCAATCTCCTACAGCCTACATATAATTACAGTTCCATTAATGAATTTTACTCCAAAGTTCCATAAATTCGTTTTTACGGTTCCGGCTCAGTGGTATATGCTCATTACAAGCACAAGTCAAAATATATGTTTTTTCCGCCTCCTTAATTTTATGAATGTTCACTATATGGCTTCTGGCCGTACGAATAAAATACTTTGTAGGCAATACCTGTTCCATCGCACTTATGCTCATACTGCTGACATAATCTTTTGTTGCCGTATGGATTACAGTATTTCTTTTGCTAGTTTCTACATATATAATATCATCCGCATCTATTTTCATAGTGCCTGAGTGAATCACTTTAAAATCAATATATTGTTTGTCCCGAAAAATATATTCGACACTGTCAAGACATCTATCCAGATCCTCATCAACATAATCTGCTCTTATGTAATTATTGATTCCACACAAATATCCCTGATACGCTTCACTATGATCAGCCCCAACCACTACCACATAGCAGTCAGGATTTTTTCCATGCAATTTTTTGCACAATTCATACCCGGAATTGCTTTTTAAAGACAACCTATCAGGAATAAATAAAATGTCACACTGCTGACTATCCCGCATCAGTTCAGCCTCATCATGTTCAAATTTAATCTTTATATCGTCTCCAAATCTATGATTTAATTTTCTTTGAATCCTATATTTCTGCTCTCTGCAATCCAATATTGCTATCATTAGTATAACCTCCGTTTGTTATAATCCCGATTACTTCATTAAATAAATCGTATTCTTCATGCTGTATTATTTTAGTCGTTTTTATCAGTTTACGTGCCATTGATGATTTATGGGAAATGAGATAATCCCGGCATTGCGTCAAAGCCTCTTCCCCAAGCGTTACAAGTGTCGAAACTCTGTTCTCTACCATTGTATAGCCATCTTTTAAGGCGTATCTCAAAATACAACCCACAATTTGCTTATGTTCCGCTAACATTTCATATGAACGCGGATTCTTTACTTCTGATTTCTTAATGCTTTTGATAAGGAAATCATACACCGCGTTCCCATATACATGTTCAAACCCTGTAATATCTATCTTGTCATCAGATTCCCGATGATTATCCAGATATGCCCTGAGTTGATTTGCAATTTTCAGAGTATTGACATTCTCCGAATAATTCTTTCTTTTTCTAAAGAAATATACTTCATAATCCCATTCTGCTTCCAACGTCTCATATGATTCCACTATTTTATTTAATTCAACATACTGTGTTTCTATCTTGTGATCCGCTCCATATGTCCGACACCAAACTTTCCCTTCCTCATCATATCCGTATATAAGGACAAAATTATTATATCTTACCACATCCCCATAATCAGGATTCTTATGCTGGTCACAGGTTACCACCACATATACGTCGTGTTCTATCGCCTTGCGGATATATCCCGCGAGATTGTCAACATGTCCAATAACAGTAAGTTTCTCAATCGGCGATATACGGTCATCATATATTCCGTCAAACTCAAAGTCCGCATGCGCTCCATTGTGATTTTTTACACATATAGGAATGTAATTATTACACATAAATTCAATGTTTTCATCCGCACCACCCGACATCATATAGTAAAAAGCCTGTGATGCGCTTTCATTTATCAAATTGTCTGCCAGTTTAAGTTTCTTCATCCGCACACCCCTTTTAGCAAAGTATACTCTTTATCCTTCAATCTTCTGACACTGTCTGCCATACGGTCGGTAAGACCATCTTCTTCAAATTCTATATATTTAATATGCTGCATCTTGAGCATTCTGATAAGCTGCTTTATTTCGCTCATAAGACCCGCATCATAATCCGAGACTCCATGCTGTTTTAGTTTATTCAATGCACACTCAATAACATCTATATGTTCTTTGACCACGGTTATCGAGCGTTCCTCATTAATCCCGGATGTTCCGGAAAGCACTTTTTCCAGATAATCCAGACACCTGATTCCTGAATACGGTTCTATTCCGTTGTTAAGCCATTTGCCATCCGCCTTGCCGGCAATAAATTCATCCAGATATCCCGTCACCGGATTAACCGCATCCAGATATTGTGACAAGTCATATCTGATTCTATCTATATCAATATCATAAGTTCTGTCATTAATTTTAAACAGACTTGTCTCAAATTCCCATTCGTTCTGCAACGAATAATATGCCTTATTCATACTGTTATAAGAAACTTCTGACTCCCTATAATGGCCTGATGCATCGTATCCTATCGTCTTGAAAGTTCTCGCAGCATCATCATAATCGCTTATCATTATATCGTGCCTGAAATACCTTATGCCCGACATCATCTTCCCTTCAAGATAATATTCATTGGCAGATGTAACCACATACCATCCGTCGTTCACCGCTTCCCTGATATATTTGACTATATCTTCGGATACTCCGGTGAATCTGCGCTTATCAAGACCGTCAGGATAAGTTTCCAATATTCCTTCATATGCAAAATCAACGTGGCTTGACAGCGGATGCCTTACAACCAAAGGTATATACTTATTACATATTATATTATCATAGTCTTTCCTGTCCAATATCATTGAATTGTAATATGCCTGATATTGTAATGCTGTTATCATTCCCGCTTTAATGTCAATCCCGCCTTTCTCTTATGTCAACATAGCTGCCAACTTATTATAATCTCTTTTACCATGTGTATTAACCGGCAATTCCTTTATTGAATATGTCCTGACAAACCGCCTATTTACATTAAGTAAACTGATTACTTCATTCTGTATTCCGTCTAAAATGCTGCTGTCACCAGAAATAACCATTATACATATACAGCCATCCTTTTCAATACATGCCGTCCGCATTCCACTATTATGTTCTATTATTGCCTCAAGCTCATCAAGATTAATTCTCTTCCCGCCTGCTTTGGCAATTCTCTTTATTCTTCCGGTAATATACAAAAATCCGTCTTTATCAATCTTCCCGATATCGCCGGTATGCAAAATTCCTTTGTTCTCGTCTCCTAACGCAAGATCCTCAAAACCTTCGGCATATCCAAGGGACACATTTGGCCCGGAATATATTACCTCGCCATCAAGTATAGAAATATTTCCACCGGCAACAGGCTTTCCAACGCTATGAATATGTTCCGGATCCCTGTTAAGAAAATGGCACGTCATTCTGGCTGTTGCTTCTGTCTGTCCATACATCACCGCAAAATCAAATCCCTGTTCATATGCCAGTTTCAAGATATTTTCCTCAGTATCCGGGTTCAGTCTGCCTCCTGCCTGTGTGGCTAATTTAAGATGCAGCCCCGGTCTTCTCCATATATTCATCAGATACAGTAATTCATATGTATCGGGCACACCGCATATCACGTTGCCTCCACATCGTTCAAAATAATTCCATGTATCGTTACTGCCAATGCTTTCATCGCAAATTATAAGAGATGCTCCCACATACAAATATGTATTTACCACGGACAATCCATATGTGTAACTTAGCGGAAGCATAACTCCGGCCTTATCGGTGTTCTTGATTTCAAGTGCCTTAATTATTGACTTCGTATTGTGCACAATATTATCATAACTGATTCTCACATATTTACAGCTTCCCGTGCTTCCTGACGTAGCCAGCAGCAAAGCCAGCTTACTATTAATAAGTAATTTATGCATCTTTGCTTTTCTATATAATCTATAATCATATAATCTTCCGGATATTACATATCCCTCAGGCTCATCAATGTCCTTGTGCTGCCATATATAGTGTGGCTTGTACATCTTCACAACCGGATCACTATTGCGTTCGTCACACATAATCAAGGGTATACCCGCTTTCAGTGCCGCTGTATAACCAACTATTGTCTCGTAAGATATTCTGCATCTTATCATAATGAGCGGTCTGTCGATTTCATCGGAAATAAATGATAAAAATTCATTCTGGTTTTCGTTCAACTTTGCATATGTAACTGCACCATAATCCCGGCTGTAAACGGCAATCCCTGTGGGGTTAATGCCCGATATCAGCTCAAATTGTTCGATTCGCTCCACAGGGTATGCCTCCTTATCATTTGATTTGATTATGTGTCTTCATCATTCGTCCGTTCTCTCATTCCATTGAATAACTCTGTCAATTACTTTCCACTCATCATCCGTAAGATTCATTTCGTTAATTGCATAGTACCAGGAATTACCTTCAACTACCCATGCAAAGAATCTCACATATCCTCCCGGCGCGGCGCTGTCTGAAATTGTCTTGCCCTCGCTCGATAACTGATACTCCTTGATAAGTTTCTTTACAAGATTGGTTCTCTGTTCGTCCGAAAGACTGTCACACGCCTCCGGCAAAGCCAGTATACATTCCGCCACGGTAAGCATACCGTATTTACTCTTGCGCTTCCAATATTCGTCAGAATTTTCTTCTTCCGATATATAATCAGGGTAATCCAGTTCCATATATTTATCATAATAAGCTGTTGCAAAATCATCTCTTCTGAGAGTCTCTTCCAGTGCGTTATTATCTTTCAGCAGCCATTCAATCTCATTAGCTGCCGTGAAATCAAATTCCCAAAAAGTCGTATCCTGATCAAAATAATCCAGACATATGTCAACAAGTTCCTTTGTGGATGCTTTGGCTGCAACATCGTCCGGCACGTAATATGCAAAGAACATCCTGCCACCTTCACAATTCTTAAAAAGTTCTTCTTTATCAAAAGGCAACTTTATGTTTCCCTCACTGTCTACCCATTCATCCGACGAATATCTGGCATCCTGATATCCTATGGAAATCCATGTTTGAAGTCTGTCGTACGCCTTGTAAGGTGTTCCCTTAGCTCCTACGCATTTTTCAATAACATTGTCATAAGGTTTCTGACATTCTTCTTTTGTATATATGTTTTTATGTCTGGTTTTTCCTTCTGCCGCACCACGTTTAGTGCACCCCGACAACAGCACTATGGTCGCAGCCATAAAGATACATATAACTCTGGCTCTTTTCATCATACGCTTTACCTCCTACTTTCTATTAACAAACATGTAATATGCTTCTACTGCATTATGTTTCATTCCAAATCTTCCTTCTCTTCTTCATCTGTTATTACAGATATTTATCCCATTCGCTGTTTATTCCCACGGCTTCTCCGAACAGTGAATATGAAGAATATATCTTAATTTCGTTCTCCGTTCGGTATTTCTTCATGCTGTCTTTTTGTTCCACTACTGATTTTCTCTGATTGTCATCCAGTTTTTCGCAAACACAATCCTGAGCCAGTATAATTTCAAGCACGGAGTCAATACATAACGCCTGTCTGTCACCCTTTTCAAGATTTACATCACGAGAAATATAAGCATCATATACTGCTGACGCAAAATCATCTCTTTCAAACAGGTAATCAAATGTGTTTACCGAATACAAGAGTTCTTCAAATCCCTGTTTCCATGTCCCGTCACCGTCAAATGCAGCAAATGTGATTATTGCCTTGTTCGACAAACTAAAATCCACCAGTTCTTTGCTTGTGGCCTTTTGAGCAACCTCCGGCGGCATATACATGGATATTATATATTTCTTACCCTCTTCAGGATTGGCTAATTGGCTGTAATCGGTTATCAATTTGCCGTCTTTAATCCATTTGTCCACATCCGTATTCAAATACTGTGCATCATCCTGATTTTCAAGGGCTTTTTCATATCCCCTGGCTTCATCCGTTCCGATTTCTTCCCAGATTGCCTGATTGTTCTGCAAATCTTTCTCGTTGTCCGGTTCAGCCTTACTGCATGCAGTTGCTCCCAAAATTATTAATAGCAGCAAAAATATTAATCCTGTTTTTTTCATAAAATCCTCCTTACATTATAAATGTATTATCTATTGTCTATTTCAAAATACTCCTACTTCTTTTCGTTCCATTCCATCATGCTGTCAATCACTTTCCATTCATCCGCGGTAAGTGCCATATCGTTGATAGCGTAGTACCACGAATTGCCTTCCACCACCCATGTAAAGAAATTGCAGTCAGGCATTGGCAGATTTTCATACCCGCCGTAATACGGCATTATCTTGTCTTTCCGCGTTAGTTCAGTCTCTTTTACAAGGCGTTTCACAAGATTTACTCTCTGTTCCGGTGTCAACTGGTCACAGGCCTCCGGCTGCGCCAGTATAAACTTGGTTGTGAAAAGCATTATTGTTATTCCAGACTTGTCTATAAACTCTTGCGATTCATAATCTTCATCCATATATTCCGGGAATTCTGTGGTCATATATTTGTTATAAAACGGTTCCGCAAAATCATCCCTTCTCATCAGTTCCTGCAGTATATTGCTATTTCGTATAAGCCATGTCATCTGATCTGAAGCATCGAAGAAGAAATAACTTCCTCCCCATCCTGCAAAAGCCGTAAGTTCACTATAGACTTCCACAAGATCTTCCGAGCTTGCCTTTCTGACGAGGCTGTCAGGAATGTAGAAGCTGGAAAACACATGTCCGCGAAGACTGTCATCCACTGAAAACGGTATTCTCAGATGACCATTCTCACCAACCCACTCTTTTTCCGAGTGTATATGTTCCAAATCATCATCCACATATCTATATGCTTCATACTCCGTACCCGGTGCACCGGCACACTTGCTTATAGCGCTCTCATAATTAACCGCACATTCCTCCTTTGAGTATATGTTCTTGTGCGGCACAGGCTCCGTTTTGGTCTTGCCTTTGCCCGCGCATGCGGTAAGGAGCATACACGCCAACAGTATAATACACAAACCTCTTTTCATAAGTACCCTCCTATTTTTTCTCAAAACGTGCCCTATTATTGCATATACATACTGTCGTTAAAATCACGACAAGATACATGGCATTCACGCCTATAAGCAACCATTTGTAGTCGGTCAACGCATCTTTTACCGGATGAAATACATAAGCACTGTTTATCGTGTACGTTCCCATGGTCCGGCGCTCATACACATAAGAAGTAAACAGGTTTCCACCGTTCATTTCTTTGTATACTTTCTCGGTATTTCTGTAATTCATCGTTGAATCAAGAAGTCTCTTGGCTTCCTTGTCAAGATCAGTCTGAATATACCAGCTTACTTTTGAACTGCCGACGTCTATCCATTCCGATACATCTTTATAATCCGCATAATTATCGAAAAGATCCGCCTCATACTTGTAAACCGTATTATCTTTTCCTATAAATCGGACCTCGGACGGATATATATTATCGCCGTCATAGGTTCCTCTGATAACACTTGTAACCCAAGGTCCCGGATTAACTTTATCCCATGCGTCCTCAGAAAAAGTGTCACATATGCGCACCACTTTGGTATCCTCAAGATATTCTGTATCACTTTTAATATTCATGATGATATCTGTATTACGTCTGGCAATACATACACTGCTGTTATCGGCGAGAATATTGCCGCAATTATCCGTCACGTTGGCATAATAACCCATTCTATACCAATCGGCTTCAGCCTCCTCTTTTGTCAGCTTATCCATGGCATACATATAAGATGTCTCATAAAAGCAGACCTTACCGTCCGGTGTCTGAAAAGCTTTGGCACCGTAAGCGATATCAGGCCATCCCTGCATATTTTTCCAGCCGTATTTCTCCACAAGTTCATACGGCACATCCTTTTCGTATACATTATAATACCCTGCCGCCTTCCACATATAATCCGATGCCGCGCGGCAGTGTTCAAGGTTCATTTCCCTTATATCAATACTGTAACGGCGGACTACAAGCACGGATGTTATTATCATCGCCGCCAGATATATTATTGTAAGTTTATTGCGTAGTTTTTTCATGATTTATCCTCCCGTTCATTATGCAGTTACATATAGCAGTCCCTGTACAGACCCTCTGTGTCATAAATCCCTGTAATCTCCTGTACTCCATCCTCAATCTCCTCCCTGGTAAAATCGTTAGCCTCAAGATAATCGTCATCAAGACCGTTCATGTAATCGTACACACAAAGCATTGTATAATAATCATCCGCATTTCTCGGATTCAGCCTGTCAAACATTACATCCTCGGCCTTATTAAGTTTCCCTGCATCTATCAATGCCGTCAATTCATAATATATTGAATCCTCGGCACTGTTCTCCACGAACTTCGGCTGTTTGTACTTATTCTGCGATGCTCCGCATATCAGATACATGCACAGCCTTATCGTATCTCCTATCTTGCCCGTAAGGCTTTTTTTGTCCTGCAGCATTTATATTCCCTCCTGTTCTAAAATCTGCTGTTAATCCAGTCAGTTATCTTACTGATATTGTCTGCCCTGAGATTTATGAAATCCCTTATGCATTGTGAACTTGCATAATTGCCGTTAATTGCTTCTTCCTTGCTTCCGCTTCCCGGATATCTGTCATAGAACTGGTCAAACAGCGGTCCGTAAACCGCTTCAAATTTGTCCAGAGTATCCAATGCCTTATTTTTTTCAAAAATAGTGTCCGAGAATCCGGCGAGTTTCTCACAATATGCCGCTCTGAATTTATCATTGGTCATAAGATATGCGAAGCATAACACAGCCGGATTCTTGGTATCAAAATCAAGAAGCCCCGACGGCTTGTAATTATCTTCTTTTACCGTATTGGTGTATGCATCTCCTGCACCGCTTACTCCGCCGAATTCTATATCATAAAGGCAGAAACGCCATCTGCCGTCCGCATATTCGTTGGTTTCATCCGTTGTATTTGTTTTCCACATAGACCAGTTCTTGCCGGGCCAGTCCCATTTATTGTTAATCCATACTTCAACACCGAAGTAGTCCATTACGCTGTCAACGTCAACTATTTGGGCAAATTCTTCGTAGTCCGCATCATCCTTAAGTGACTTATGAGTCTTGAAGAAATCCTTGAGTTCCTTGAAATAATAGTCCGTCTTCTCTCCGTCCGGGAGTGTTCCCTCGTCGAGTTTATATCCTATACTGTATGTCTCCGCGTCGCCTTTGTATACGATGACATCATCCTTATTGACCCCGTAATGTGACTCAAAATAGTCGTCCGAATAATCTTCTTCAAGGACATACAGTCCCCAGTATTCTCCGTTAAGATATACCACACACGGTCTGGATGCCTTGGTTGAACAGTCAACTCCTGCGGCAAGTGTCTGCCAGTATGTATCGTTATATTTTGACGTGAAAGCGCAATTACCGCCGGCCCTTAAGACAAATGTCTTGAATTTATCGATGGTGTTGCCGTCCTTGTCCTTAAGTTCATCACCCCAGATATCATATCTGAACTTATTGTCTCCATAGTCCTTACGAGCGTAAAGCCTGAAACCTTTCTGTAAATCAGAACGTGAGTAATTACCCTGTATTCTTATTCCGCAATCCTGGTTAAGTACCTGTTCGGCTCCGTTCTCATTCATCTCAAAGAAATCTATATGAGCCTCGCGTTCCCATTCACGGCCGTGCTGCGAATAGTTGGCATCAAGCTTACGGGTATCATCCGCTTTAATCCAGTTCTTATTGCCGATAAACTTCTTAAGCGCATTATCGAATACATCGCCTTTGACATATATGCCTTTCCCGCTGTCAAAAAGGTCATCATAATCCATTGTTATGCTTATCACGGCAAGATCACTTCCGGAAGCCTTGCATCCGGCCTCTATGCCGTCAATATGATCTGTCGTGCTTCCTATAAAATATGTCTGTGTCGTTACAGCACTCCAGTTTCCGGCACTGTCCTTAGCTGCCGCACGGATAACTGTGCATTTATCCACGGCGTCATCCGATGGAGCATCTATATGGCATATAAGACCGTCATCCTTGGAATAATCGCTGAAATTGGTGCAGAACAATGTAGGAGATACAGCCGAAACGATATTGGCATCCCCGCTTCTGTCTGCCACTTTAATCTCTCCGTCATATTTTATTGATGTATCGCTCTCAGAAGGATCACTTCCGTCTGTCGTATAATATATATCACCTTTAGATGTCAGTTCAAGCTCAAATTCTTCATCATATACGCCACCCTGTCTGGAAAAAACAACTTCCGATGTATCAGTATGCGTATCCTGCTTATTACCATTTGAGCATCCGCTCACTACCGCTGCAAGCATTATTGCCGCAAATGTTAATATTTTTCTCGTTCTCATGCCAAACCTCCGTCCATGTCCGCGCATTAAAAATGTGTATAAGACCGAAATCTTATACACATTATATAATATCTATCTTATATGTGATACTGTAATATTTAGCCAGACATTACAGTATTTATTTGGTATGAAGCAGTTCGTGTGCCCTGTCTTTAAGCAGTCCGTACTCGTAAAGTTCCCTTACAACCGGGTTCTCATCAGAGCATTTGATAACCGCGCTCTTGTCAGCCTTGTACATTCCCTGTGAACGTCTTGCTTTGTCAGATTTGTGGCTGAAAGGCTGGCCTGCGCCGGCTATACATCCGTAAGGACATGCCATAACCTCAACAAAATCAAAATGTTCCTCTCCGTTCTCTATAAGTTCAATAAGTCTGTCTGCATTACCGAGTCCGTTTACGACACCAAGTCTTAATGTCTTGTCTCCAAGCGTGACCTCCGCTTTCTTGACTCCGTCCATTCCGCGGATACCGCTGTACTCAATCTCCTTCATGGCAAAATCGCTCTTATCCGCAACTTTACGAAGTGCCGCTTCCATAACTCCTCCGGTCACACCGAATATGACTCCGGAACCCGATGATATCGAAAACGGCATATCCGGGGAACCCGGTTCAAGTTCGTTAAACTGTATGCCAAGCTCACGGATCATGCTTATAAGTTCCTTGGTCGTGATCACATAATCAACATCCGGTACTCCGTCCCTTACGAATTCAGGTCTTGCAGCCTCGTATTTCTTGGCCACACACGGCATTACGGCAACCGATACCGTCTCAAGGCCTGCTTCCTTATCAGCCGGTTTGTAATACTCTTTAATGACCGCACCGAACATTTCCATAGGTGAACGGCAGGTCGATATGTACGGCAGAAGTTCCGGGTGCTTTGTCTCGGCAAATCTTATCCAGCCAGGACAGCAGGATGTGAAAAGCGGATATTTGTTATCGCCTTTTTCAAGTTTCTTAACAAGCTCCGCCGATTCCTCCATAATGGTAAGATCCGCGGCAAAGCTCGTATCAAACACTGTATCAAATCCTATCATTCTCATAGCGGTAAAAATTTTACCGATGGAGTTCTTGCCCGGTTCCAGGCCGAATTCCTCCCCGATTGCCACACGGACCGCCGGCGCAACCTGTGCAACCACACGTTTGCCCGGAGAATATATGGCTTTCCATACATCTTTAATGTCTTTCTTGATGGTAATCGCTCCGGTAGGACACACCGCCGCACACTGTCCGCAGTTGACACATTCCGTCTGCGCAATATCCCTTCCGAAAGCCGGGCTTACTACCATATCCGCCCCTCTTCCGGCAAAATCTATGGCGCCGACATGCTGTACTTCATTGCACATACGCACGCAGTCCCCGCAGAGGATGCATTTATCCGGCTCGCGCACTATCGACAGCGACGAGGCATCCACCGGAAGGTGTTTTCTTGTATTCTTAAATCTTATGTCATTAAGTCCGAATCTCTTGGCGAGAAGCTGGAGCCTGCAGTTAAGATTTTTCTCACATGTGGTACAGTCCCTGCAGTGTGATGCCAACAGAAGTTCCAGTATCATCTTGCGGTAGTTATGAAGTCTTCCTGTGTTGGTCTTAATAACCATTTTATCCTTCGGAAGAGTGGAACATGATGCCATTATGTTACCTCTGTCATCTTCCACGACACACATACGGCATGCGCCGTATATTGACAGGTCAGAATAATAGCAGAATGTCGGCACATGTATTCCGGCTTTCTGTATTACCTGTAAAATATTACGCTCATCTGTAAATTCGGTACGAATACCGTCTATTATCATATATTTTCCCATATCCGGACCTCCTATACTTCTTCCACTGCGCCGAAATTACATCCGTTCATGCACGCAAGACACTTGATACACTTCGTGGTATCAATAACGTGCGGATTACGCACTTCGCCGGTGATTGCTCCGACCGGACACATTCTGGCACATTTGGTACAACCCTTGCATTTATCCGGGTTAATCCTTAACGTCACAAGAGCTTTGCACTGTCCTGACGGACATTTATGGTCAACCACATGCGCGATATACTCATCCCTGAAATATTTGAGAGTGCTGACAACCGGTGATGCTGCTGTCTTGCCAAGTCCGCATAAGGCTGTATTGGATATGGTATCCGCAAGTTCTTCAAGCATATCTATATGTTCAAGCGTTCCCCGTCCTTCCGTTATGTCCGTAAGAAGCTCCAACATTCTCTTGGTTCCCTCGCGGCACGGAACGCATTTACCGCAGGACTCATTCTGTGTAAAATTCATAAAGAAACGCGCCACTTCAACCATGCAGCTCTTATCATTCATTACAACGAGTCCGCCCGAGCCTATCATCGCACCGACTTTTTTAAGCGAATCAAAATCAAGGTGCATATCCAGATGATCCTCTGTCGCACTTATGCAAAGGCATCCGCCCGATGGCCCGCCTATCTGCACTGCCTTGAAACTGCCACCCTTGACGCCGCCGCCGATGTCAAATATGACCTTACGCAATTTAGTGCCCATAGGAACCTCGATAAGTCCCGTGTTATTAACATTACCTGTCAGCGCGAACGCCTTGGTTCCGTGGTTGTTCTCAGGTCCGAAGCCTTTATACCATTCCGAACCTTTATTGATAATAGGCGGAACATTACAATATGTCTCAACATTATTAAGTACTGTCGGTTTGTCAAAAAGTCCATGTTCAACCGTTCTCGGCGGCTTAACTCTCGGCATACCTCTGTTGCCTTCAATGGATGCCGTGAGAGCACTGCCCTCGCCGCATACAAATGCACCGGCGCCTTTGCTTATATGCATATCAAAATCAAATCCGGAGCCCATTATATTCTCACCAAGCAGTCCGTATTCCATCGCCTGGTCTATGGCCTTCTGAAGTCTCTCACAGGCAAGCGGGTATTCGGCACGCACATATATGTAACCATGGTGTGAACCGGTCGCTATTCCGGCAATTATCATTCCTTCTATTACGCGGTGCGGGTCACCCTCCATCATTGAGCGGTCCATGAACGCACCCGGATCTCCTTCGTCTCCGTTACATACAACGTATTTTACCGGTTCCTTCTGTGCGAGCACCTGCGCCCATTTACGTCCTGTCGGGAAGCCTCCGCCTCCGCGTCCTCTTAACGACGCTTCTGTTACCTCATCCACGATCTGCTGCGGCGTCATGTCAAAAAGTGCTTTTTCTAGTGCCGTATATCCTCCTACGGCTATGTATTCTTTAATGGATTCCGCATTAATATGTCCGCAGTGTTCAAGTGCAATTCTCGTCTGCTGCTTATAAAAAGGAATATCCGCCTGCTTATAATACGGATTACCGTCCTTATCTTTATACACAAGTCTCTCAACTATATCATCATGAAGAATAGTGCGTTCTATTATTTCTTCGCAGTCTTCCCGTTTAACTTTCACATAAAGCCAGCCCATAGGCTCTATTCTTATAAGCGGTCCCATCTCGCAGAATCCGTGGCATCCGCTCTTCTTAAGTCCTATACTTCCGTCGTGCGGTTCTTTTTCAAGACGCACCTGGCATTCCAGTCCCGCTGCCTCTATAAGTTCCTTCATCCTCGCATAAATATCAAGGGAACCGCCGGCAACACATCCGGTTCCCGCACATATAAGTATCTGCTTGTGCTGCGCATTAAGTGCCAGAGCAAATTCTTCCCTGGCCTGCTTCATCATTTCTCTTGAATCAATTACCATCCTGTTCCTCCTTGCGAATATTATTTATTATATCTCTCGCTTTCTCAGGGGTCATTGCAGGATTAACAACATCATTGACCGTGCATACAGGCGCAAGGCCGCATGCGCCGAGACATGATACCGTCTCTACGGTAAAAAGTCCGTCCTCCGTGGTCGGATGCTCACTGCTCACTCCCAGAACATTTCTGAATTCTTCCAGAATCGGAACGGATTTCCTGACATGGCATGCTGTTCCGTCGCATACTTTAATTACATATTTGCCTTTGGGTTCAAGTGAAAAATTCTCGTAGAATGTAGCTACGCCATACACCTTGGCTTCGCTGATTTTAAGTCCGGATGCGATATAGCTTAACGCTGCTTCGGGCAGGTAACGATATTCTTTCTGAATATCCTGCATAATGGCAATAACCTGCGCAGGGTTATAGTCATGCGCCTGCATAATCCCATCCAGCACTTTCGTGTCGATTTGGTTAGACATAAAGATACCCTTCTCCTTTCAGTTGTAACTCATAATAGTTTCCCAAATACCCATAATCTATTGATAAAGATTATCGGTAATATTATAACTTAAGGAGGAGGGTTTGTATACTTATTTTTATAAAGTTTCCGCTATTTCCGATGCCAGCGTCTTAAGCTCTTCTCTCTGTGCATCCTTAACGGTTGATTTAAGAGTTGCCTTTGATGCGAGCACGGTCATATTCTTCATCTTTGCCACGATATCGCCCATTAACTTGGCTGATATCGGTGCCCAGCTTCCGTTCTCAATGAATGCCACTGTCCTGTTCTGCAGATTGTGTGCAGCAAGGTCAAGAAGCAGCGTTTCCATCGGGGTAAATATTCCGGCATTGTATGTCGGTGCCGCAAAAACAATATGCGAGCATCTGAATGCTTCGGATATAATATATGATGGATGTGTTACTGACACATCTGTCATTGCGATATTCTTAATACCTTTTTTCGCAAGTTCGGATGCAAGGATATTCGCCGCATTCTCTGTTCCGCCGTATATTGATGCATACGCGATAAGAACAGTATTATCCTCCGGTGTGTAAGTGCTCCACTTATTGTACTTGTCCACAAACCAGGCAATATTCTCACGCCAGATCGGGCCGTGTAACGGGCATATCATCTTTATGTCAAGCGCAAGTGCTTTCTTAAGTGCCATCTGAACCTGCGGACCGTATTTGCCGACGATATTGGTATAATATCTTCTGGCCTCATCAAGCCACTTATTCTCAAAATCAACTTCATCCGCAAACACATTGCCCGCTAATGCTCCGAATGTTCCGAATGCATCCGCTGAATAAAGTATTCCGTCAGTGGTATCAAATGTTACCATGACCTCCGGCCAGTGTACCATCGGTGCCATGGCAAAAGTAAATGTGTGCTTTCCTGTTGAGAATGTGTCTCCTTCCGCAACAACCTGTACCCTTGCGTCCACATCAAAATCAAAGAACTGCTTTATCATGGCTACGACCTTGGCATTGCTAACTATCTTAACTTCAGGGTATCGTAACACCAGTTCTCCGAGTGTCGCCGCATGATCCGGCTCCATATGATTCACTATTACATAATCAAGCTTTCTGCCGTCAAGAACATGCGCTATATTTTCAAAGAAAACTCCGCTCACCGAACGGTCAACCGTATCGAGAAGTACGGTTTTCTCATCATTTACGAGATAAGAGTTATATGAAACTCCGTTTACAAGCGGATATACCGCTTCAAAAAGCGCAAGCTTTCTGTCACTTGCTCCAACATATGTCACATCATCATTAATCTGCATTACGTTATACATTTCTTTATCCTCCTAATATCCAAGTTCTTCGCCTACGAGAATTATCTTAATTCGTCCTTCATGTCCGCTCCTTCTGGTAACAACTATCTGGTTACAGAAGCACTGCGGTGCGAGGCAGTCCGCACAGCATCCCGTCAGTGCGCACGGAATTTCTTTCTTAAGCCTTACGGCATTGGGCGGGCAGGCTGCTTCCTTAACACGCTTATATCCCGATTCCACATCTGCTGTAACTTTATTCATTCCGGCTATTATAAGCACATGTGCCGGGCCATGTATAAGTGCCGCAACACGGTTACCGTTGCCGTCAATATTCACAAGTTCACCGTCAAGCGTGATTGCATTGGTGCTCATAAGGTAATAATCACTCATCACTATTGATGCGTACAGCTTCCTCTGCTCATCCGGGGTCACAGCCTTCGTGCGGTCGATAAGTTCATAACTTCCGTCAGAAATAGCCTCCATAAGTCCGCATTCCTTGATGGATTCGGAGCCGCCCCATGCGATCACGGAACCTTTCTCCATTATTTCAAGTGCTTTCTTAACCGCGTCTTCTTTGGTATCGCAATAAAAACCTTCCATATTCCTGCGCGCCAGATTTTTGATTATCGTCTGCGCCTGTATTTTGTATGTATCTTTTTTAACGCTCATTCCATACCTCCGTGTGTAAATCACATCCATTATCGGACTACGGATTTATAATAGCATTTTTAGGATTCAAAATCAATATTGAGAATCATTCTTAAGAACAGACATTGCATCATGAAGTCTGTTTAGTTCTGCGATAAGCTCAGAATGCAGTCTTCTGACTCTTTCCGCATCACCCGCAATCGCTGCTTTTTCGGTGACTCTTGCAAGCGAAAAGACAAGCACGGCGCCGATGGTCTGGGAAATTCCCTTAAGTGAATGTACCTGTATTCTGTAATCCATCATACCATCTTCGGTATCTACACTTTCCAGACGCCTATTCAGACCCTCAATCTCTTCATCAAGCGTGTCATATAAATCAAGTGCAGTCATTCTGATCATATTGTCGTCATCCACAAATATCCTTGCATATCGCCAGTCAATGCCGTCAATATCCGGAAGTATCGTCTGTTTACCGGAGTTTATCTGCGGCAGGGTTTTCGTAATAAGCCTGTCCGGCAGAAGCTTTAAAAGCAGTTTTTCAAGCCGCTTGGCATCAATCGGTTTGGACAGATAATCGTCAAATCCCAGATTGAGATAATCATCTCTCGCTCCTGATATTGAATTGGCCGTCATCATGATAATCGGAACTCCGCGGAACAGGTTATCATCCATATTCCTGAGAACACGCAATGTCTCCACTCCGTCAAGTCCCGGCATCATATGATCTAACAGAATTACATCATATCTGTTCGTCTTTACAAGTTCGATACATTCTGTTCCGCTGTTTGCTTCAAATACCTGTATTCCGGTTTCTTTAAGAAGATTCTTAATAACTTTACGATTGATTTCATTATCATCCACAACAAGAACTTTCGCGTCCGGAGCCGCAAAAAGTGCCTCATAATTATATTCATCCGCCCTTTTGTCAGCTATAAGTTCCAGTTTTCCCATCGGCGTATCATCTATAATTACTTGTTTCAAATCAAAATAAAATGTGCTTCCCACACCATACTCACTCTCGACATGAAGCTCGCTGTCCATAAGTCTTAACAGCTGCACCGTTATTCCCATTCCGAGTCCGGTGCCCTCTATGCTGTGATTTTTCTCAAGGTCAATTCTCTGGTATGGCATAAAAATTTTCGGTATCTCTTCTTCCCTGATTCCTATGCCGGTATCATTTACCTCCATATGCATCACAAAAATACCGTCATCTTTTTTCACGCCATCCACCTTAAGCGTAACCCTTCCATTATGTGTATACTTGACTGCATTGGTCAGAAGATTTACAGCCACCTGCTTGATTCTCAGATCATCGCCCTTAAGAACCGACGGCATACTGTCATCCACATCCACCACCAGCTCAAGATTCTTCTCTGCGGCTCGTACCGAAACCATGCTCACAAGTTCATTAAGCATTATTCCGAGATTATATTCGACCGGAACTATCTCCATGCGTCCGGACTGAATCTTGGAAGAATCAAGAATTTCATTAAAGATACTGTGCAGCGAACGTGCCGCCGTCTGGATATCGACCGCGTATTTCTTAATATCGCGGTTTCTGCTTTCGCGTAATATCATCTCATCCATTCCAAGCACGGCATTAATAGGTGTTCTGACCTCGTGCGATACTTTCGCAAGAAATTCGCTCATATAACGGCTGGCTTCTTCTGCCGCAATCTTGGCTTTGCGGAATTCATCTCTTTCACGCGCTTTCTTATCTGTGCCAAAAAGATATATCATTGCAATTACAAGCATTACCATAAGCAGACCGAAAACCCATACGACGAGCGTTAATATATACGATAATCCTTCATACATATATGATGCGGGTATGGCTCCCATGATATACATCTTTGTATATCCGATTTCCGCCATAAACAGGAATACCTTCTCTCCGTATTCACAATACCCCGCTGCCGATGTATATATATTGAGCCTGCTGTTTATATCCGATATCACCTTACTGACCTCGCCGGATGTCCAGAAATCCTCGGAATATTTGGAATTGGAGACCGGAACAACCGTGACTTCCTTATCGGTAATGAGTACCCCTCCTCTGCCATCGCAGCAATCCAGCGCAAATTTGTCCCTGAGTTCTGACTTGGCATATAATTTGTAAACTATATATTTGATATTCTCACCGGAATACACCGGCACCGAGAACAAAATCCCACCGTTATCGTTATAACACACACTCTCATTGCCTCTGAAGGATTCCCTTATTCCAGGATATTCCGCCATCGAAATCTCATCCCCGGACATTGCCTTACCGTCAATATCCAGCACGCCTGTTTTTCCACCGGCAAGATTCAGTCCTGGCACATTATTGACACTTATCTTTTCTTTCTGGAGTATGTACGCAATCTGCCTGAGTTCCTGAAATTCGTTTTCAAATTTCTCTTCGGCTGTCTGTGCCATTATATCTGCCTCTTCGGCCACCCTGTCTTCAATATATTGTATAAACAGTTTCTTAAGTTTACCAGTCATAATAATACCGATAAAAGATATGACAAGACAGAATACCGCCGTAACCAGAATTATTTTTTGAGGAATCTGCCGGCCTTCACGTTTACTCTTCATACAGCTGCACCCCCTTCACAAGCCAGTCGACGTTGTTAAGTATATTATCGTCGGTCATGGTCTCCCCGCGCATGCACCGCAGTTCGCCCTTATTATCGAATATAACGCCTGAAAACACATCGCGGCCGCCTGTTATTTCATCCTTTGCTTTCGCAACCTCCGTTTTCATATCATCTGTCACATCATCCGAATATGATGACAGACTGACGGCACCATCTTCAATCCCAATCCAATAATGGTCCTGTCTTCCGCTGGTTCCCTTGCAATATTCGGATAATATAATGCTATATATAGCACTCCAGTCACATTCTATTGAAGTAAGCATTTTATCGGATACATCCTCCGGAGTTGAATGATAACCTATGGTATAAATTCCTTTCCTGTCCGCTTCTTCAATTGAATATCCAATATTCTGATGACATGTCAGTACATCAGCACCGGCATCTATCAGTTTGTCCGCTGCTGCAACCTCTTCTGATTTATTTTCCCAGCTTCCGGTGCGCTTCACTATCACAACCGCATCTTTATTGACCCTCTGCACTCCAAGCGCAAATGCATTGATTCCTCTGTTAACCTCACTGTTATCCATCGCTGCCACATATCCGATTTTTCCGCTCTTAGTTTCCATACCGGCAATAATGCCCGACAGATATCTTGCCTGATACAGTCTGCTGAAATAAGGAATGACGTTATCCGCTATGCTTTCTGCATCAATTGTGTAAAAAACGATATTTTTATTTGCTTTTATAACATCATCGGCCTCCTGTACATAATTATAACTTAACAGAACAATGGCTCCTGCACCCTTGCCGATAAGCTCTTCTATGGCCTCTCTGCATTTTCCGGTTCCTTCTTTTATGCTTTCTCTTACGAGAAGCTTTATATCCAAATCATCACATGCTTCTTTGATTCCGGCATATTGCTCGGCATTCCACCCGTTTTCATCAATCCTGCCATTCATGATAAATCCGACTATTCTCTCATCATAGTCCCTGCGTCTTCCGTTATATATCAGGAACACGGCAATCAGAAGCATTACAAAAAGCCCTGATATTATTAATATATTTCTGCTTCTGTTATTGCCCAACCGTTTCCACTCCTTCCACATACCATTTAAAATCATACATCATTGTCTTATCGGATATATTCTCGCCTTCATTAATCCTCAGTTCACCATTATTATCATAAACAGGTCCGTAAAAAACATCAAATCCGCCTTTCATCAGCTTCGCCTTTGCAGTTTCAACAGCATATCTGATTCCGGGTTTGACCCTGTCTGACAATTTAGTCAGCTTCACTATTCCCGTATCCATGCTTTCCCAATAATTCACGCCCTGAAAGCGTCCCTGCAGGCACTCCAGAATCCGCTGTTCATAGAAATCGCCCCAGTCCCATACCGCCGCAGCCAGATACTTATCACCGTATTTATCGCTGTTATCGTAATTATATCCTATTGTCCACAGACCTCTTCCGCTTGCAATATCAATTGCCTTAAGAGAATCACTGTGCGTCGTAACCACATCTATGTTCCGTCCGTCAAGAAGTCTGTATGCCGCATCCGCCACAGCCTCATCATCCTCCCAGCTCATGCTCCACGAAACATAAACCTTTGCCTGCGGATTAACACTCTTCACCCCCAGTGTAAAAGCATTAATCCCCCTGTTCACTTCTTCAATCGGAAATGCCGCAACATATCCGATTTCATCCGTATCCGTCTGCATTCCGGCTATTATCCCGCACAGATACCTTATCTGATACATTCTTCCGAAAAAAGTCGCCATATTTTTATTCTGTTTCGTTCCTGACGCATGCAGAAAATACACTTCCGGATGTTCCTTGGCCACCTCCAGTTCCCATTCCTCGTAAGAATACGAGTCGCATATTATGATCCTACAGCCATTGTCGATAAGTTCATCCATAACGTCAATGCTCGTCTCATCATTAGGAACCTTTTCCCTGTATTCCACATCCAGATTCAGTTTGGCTGCGCACTGCTCCATTCCCTCATAATGCGACTGGCTCCAGCTTCTGTCATTCTTCACACCGTTTAAAATAACGCCCACTTTCGTGTGCTCCCTTGTAACATCCGTATCAATCTTACGACCGTTTATCACCAATATTCCCGCAATAACAAGCACCAGTATCGCGGCGGCTATTATCCCAATTCTCTTCATAGGCTTATCCTCATTGCAATATAAAATGTATATATATCATACCATATCCGGCGAAATTTTTGAAAATTATTTTTTACCGTATTGCAATTATAAAACGGCGCCGCCCTGTTATGGACGACGCCGCTCTAAACCATATCCTATTTTACTTCAAATTCGAGTTCTCCGCCCGTCTTATCATCACCAAATTCAATGATGTAACTGCCGGCAGAAAGCGTTTTACCCTCTCCGAACGAAATCGGTCTTGTACCCCATGAGGACTTCGAAACCGCCTGTCCGATTTCGTGTTCGTCCTCAACTACAAGTTCTTTATCCGTGCCGTTTAATTTATATATTTTAAATCCTTTACCAATCGACACTTCTTCATCGGTATTGTTGAACACCTGCAACACAAGCGATTTGTCCGTTACCGACGAATACTGGATTCCGTAGAAAAGCTTGCCATCAATCGAATAATCGCCGTTTTCATAGAATGTGTCAAACAATGCCTTGTCATAATCTATTGAAAAAACAATTTCGGTTCCATCATCTTTTGGATATACCAGAAACGGCACTTTTAATTTAACGGTTCCGTCATCCAATTCCTTAAAAGCCGTCACAACGTAGGTGTTTTCGTAATCCTTTACCGGTACATACATGGCATATGTTCCGTCTTCGGCATTGATGACTTTAATCTCAAACGAATACTTCATGAAGTCTTCCAGTCTGATATCCGCTTCCTTATCCCTTATGGCATACACTTCGTCAAGTGTAATCGGTTCCTCACTCTCTGATACCGCATTAATATAATCCGTTCCGGATTCATTCTTATATGTGATACCATTCACTTCAACACCCGAACTCTTGTTATACAGTTCCATGCCGGTTCCGAGGAGATGCCAGTTAATGGCCTCGTAATCCATTAACGCTATGGAGTCTTCCGTCAAACCCGCCTGTGTTGTGAGATAGTCCAACTGCTCTGCACTGAGTTCCACTGCGGCTGCCTTTGTTTCATTCTGCGCTCCGTTATCCGTTGTCGCCGTTTTAGCGCAGGCCGTAAGCATAACTGCCGCTAACGCCACTGCACCGATTGTCTTAAATCTGTTCATTATAAATCCTCCTTATTTTATAAACCATCATACAATGATCCAGTTACTACCAGACCCGGAGTATTATCATAACTTGATGCTACGCTTGATTTAAATTTTATCACCTTACCCATTCCAGCGGCACTGATTGTATACTTTTTAGATTTTGCTAATGATATATCATCGACAGAATGCTGATATGACCCATACACAGTATATGGATCAGCCTTTGAGCCAAACGTTACAGAAAAGCTCATTGATAATGATCTCGATACGCTGTCAACAATATTCATTGATAATCCTATTCCATGGTAACTTTTCTTTAAATTGTCCGATGTATATGTATACTTAATCTGCTTCCCATCATAGTACTGGAAACCTAATATATTTTCTGTATCATTACTATCAAGTATAGCTGTCTTTGCAGTTGTTCTAAAAGCAATGACATCATATGACCTTGTCTTAGGTAATGAAAGCCATGTACATGTTAATGAAACCTTTTTAGAGCTTGCGCCAACATTATACATTCTCATATCTATCTTTTTCATTGTTGTTTTGACAGAATCTTCCCTATCCTCCAGTCCATATGTACTTATTTGAGACTTTCCATAGTAAGAATCCATTGTTTTATTTCTCAAATTCAATTCATTCAACATATCTCCTTCTGAAATATATTCCTCATTAATAATTTGTTCTTTTTCTCCGTCATCCTGCACTGATGTTTTAACATACTTTACATCAGAAATAACTGGGGTCTCATCAACATGTCTTATAAAATAATCATATTCTTCCTGATTAAATAATTCTAGCTCCTCCGGGTCCATATATTGAGTCGCACTAACAAATTCTTCATTCGTAAGTGCTAACCCGAGGTCGTTTGAATAAAACACCTCCTTAGTGCTTGCCTTTACAACATTCATGTTTCCCACTACCATTGCGGTTGCGATTACAGTTGCTGCAATTTTCTTGATTGTTTTTGTCATTTTAATTTCTCCTTTTTGTGCTTTATTCACATAAAGAGGCGTATGACTATTAATAGATTTGATTTTTAGATAATTCCCTTTTACATCCAGAATCTTTTTCCCACTCAGTCAAATCCCTCTTGGTAACAAGTCGCCTTCCCATTAAATAAAAAGCCCTTCCATTTAGATTTACTTTCCCTGCATGATTTAAACCCTTTTTGTATTTAGATTTTCCCTAATAAAGTCAAATTCCCTTAGTCTATCTCTCCTTTGTGTTGTTCAAATTGTAAATTATTTTTTACACAATGTCAAGGATTATTTTATCATATATAATTCCCTTCATCTTGACCGTCCAATTCATATATTGTATAATTATTCACGATTTATTTGTGAATGGAGGGCTCTGACCATGAGCGATAAAATAGAATTCTGGGACATATACGACAGCGATAAGAAACCTACCGGCCGTACCATGAAGCGTAACGACTGGCATCTTAAGGACGGCGAGTACCATCTGACCGTTCTCGGCGTAATACAGCGCACGGACGGACGTTTCCTCATTACCAAAAGGGTTATGACCAAAGCCTGGGCTCCGGGTCATTGGGAGGTGTCGGGCGGTGCCGCAATGGCCGGCGAAAGTTCTGCCGAGGCGGTAAGGCGTGAGGTTCTTGAGGAAACAGGACTTGACGTAAATAATTTTGGCGGCGGATATCTTTTTACATACCGCAGGGACAATCCGGGCGAGGGCGACAATTATTTTGTTGATGTCTACAGATTTACCGGTGATTTTGATGAAGAAGATGTTCATCTGCAGACCGAGGAAACTGCAGGATTTTGTTTTGCCACACCGGATGAAATCAAAGAACTCGGCAGTCAGGGAATTTTCCTGCATTATGACAGTATAAAGAAAGCTTTCGAGGTGTAACTTATGAAATTAGTAATCCAGCGTGTAACAAATGCTTCCGTCTCTGTGGACGGTTCCACCGTGGGCAGCATTGGCAAGGGCCTGCTTGTCCTTGTCGGTGTTGAGGCCGATGACACAGATGAGATGCTTCCGAAATTCGTCAACAAGATGCTGAAACTCCGTATTTTTGAGGACGAGAACGGCAAGACCAACAAATCACTTGCCGACGTCGACGGTTCACTTCTCGTCATTTCGCAGTTCACTTTATGTGCCGACTGCCGTCACGGAAACAGACCCGGATTTACCAATGCCAAGGCACCGGACGAAGCCTGCCGCATGTATGAAGCATTTATAGATTTGTGCCGCGCACAGACTCCTGTCGTTGAGCACGGTATCTTCGGTGCAGACATGAAGGTTTCACTGGTAAACGACGGACCGTTTACCATCATACTTGACAACAGCCAGGTGGGATAAGCAGAATAATTCCCGCGGGGATACATTAACATCGGAATAAGTGTATCTCCGCGGGCAGCTTTAAATGTAGTATATTATATTTATATCCCCATTTCCCAACCTATGCGCAATTAAGTGAGAATTTTCTCTCATATATTCCGCCAATATCTTGACATATTCTCCCTTTTTAATTATTTTCTAATAATTTAGTGATAATTGCAGCGCAATTTAACATATATTTTTGCATATTTGTTCCAAAATAACAAACTGATTTATCACCAAATCGATTAATTTACATTATTAAGTGTGAATTTAGCTGTTTCAATCCCCCAATTCTTTCGTTGAATTATCACTTTTAATGACAAATTGATTAATTTAGTGTGATTATTATAATAATAGATAATCCATTCCACCGATTCAAAACACGAAAACGCAGATTATTCCACAATATTGTTTTTTGAAGATGTCGCATATCACCACGACATCTTCAAAAAAACAAGAGCGTGTGAAAAAGAAGGACCATGAGTTACCTCACTTCGTTTTTCACACGCTCTATTATATATTACAGGCTCTTAACTGCCTTAACTACATTGTCAACCGTGAAGCCGAACTTATCGAAAAGCTTGGATGCCGGTGCGCTGGCACCGAAACCGTGCATTGTTACATATGCACCGTCAAGGCCTACATACCTGCCCCATCCGAAATCCGAAAGGGCTTCAACAGCAACTCTCTTACGGCATGCCTTAGGAAGAACCGATTCCTTGTATTCGTCGCTCTGGCGCTCGAATATATCCATACTAGGCATACTTACAACTCTTACATCCATTCCCTCGTCTGCGAGAACCTTCTTGGCATCAACAGCAAGTGAAACTTCTGAACCTGAAGCCATGAGGATTACATCAGGAACAGCCTTTGATGAATCATCTATAACATATCCACCCTTAAGAGCATCTTTTGACGAACCTGCCATCTGCGGAAGATTCTGTCTTGAAAGAACAAGTGCTGTAGGAGTGTCCTTATTGGTCAGCGCATAGTACCATGCAGCTGCCGTCTCTGTAGCATCACATGGACGATATACCGCAAAGTCAGGCATTGCCCTGAACATGGCAAGCTGCTCGATAGGCTCATGTGTCGGGCCGTCCTCGCCGACACCGATGCTGTCATGAGTGAATACATATGTGAGCGGAAGCTTCATAAGTGCTGAAAGTCTTGCCATAGGCTTAGTGTAATCACTGAATACGAAGAAAGTGGATACAAAAGCCCTGAGACCGCCGTGAAGCATAAGTCCGTTGCCGATTGCAGCCATCGCAAGCTCTCTTACGCCGAAATGGAAGTTACAGCCTGAATAATCTGCCTTGGAGAAATCTCCTGCACCGTTCATATATGTCTTGGTGGAAGGTGCAAGGTCTGCCGCACCGCCCACAAGGTTAGGAAGAACTGCCTTTGCCTTGTTAAGCACCTTACCGGATACGCTTCTTGTAGCCTCGGATGCATCGCCGTGTGCCCAGAAATCCTCGGTGTCAAGAACTTTGGCTGCTCTGTCTTCATCATGGTATTCATCCCAGAGTGTCTTCATCTCAGGGAATTTAGCACAATAATCCGCAAAAAGAGCGTTCCATTCAGCCTCTTTATCAGCTCCTGCCTTGGCAAGTCTGCTGTAATTGTCATATACATCATCCGGCACGAAGAACGGCTCCTTGGATGGCCAGCCGAGGTTGTCCTTGAGTGCCTCTATATTCTCAGCTCCGAGAGGCTCGCCGTGTGCGCTTGCCTTGCCCTGCTTAGCCGGGCATCCGAAACCGATCTGGGTCCTGACCGTGATGAGTGAAGGTCTTGTGGTATCTGCCTTGGCTTCCTCGATTGCCTTGCCTATCGCATCAGTATCGTTGCCATCCTCAACCGTGATGGTCTGGAAACCGAATGCTTCAAATCTCTTCTGTACGTTCTCCGTGAAAGCAATATCAGTGCTTCCTTCAATTGAAATCGCATTAGAATCATAAATTACAATGAGTTTGCCGAGTCCCATTGTTCCGGCAAGTGACATTGCCTCTGATGAAATACCCTCCATCATGCAGCCGTCTCCGCCGAGTACATATGTGTAATGGTCTACAACCGGATATCCTTCCTTGTTAAAAATCGAAGCGAGATGAGCCTCTGCTGCTGCCATACCGACAGCCATACCCATTCCTGCGCCGAGCGGACCTGTAGTCGCCTCCACGCCTACCGTGTGGCCGTATTCAGGATGTCCCGGTGTAAGGGAACCGTCCTGTCTGAAGTTCATAAGGTCTTCCTTAGTCAGTCCGTATCCAAAAAGATGAAGCAATGAATACAGAAGTGTTGAGCCGTGGCCTCCCGAAAGAATGAAACGGTCTCTGTCAGGCCATTTAGGATTGGCCGGATTATGTTTCATATGTCTGCCCCAGAGTTCATATCCGATAGCAGCACATCCGAGCGGAAGTCCCGGATGTCCTGAATTAGCCTTCTGTACGGCATCTGCCGCAAGAACTCTGATTGCATTAACTGACATCTTGTCAATCTGTGTACTCATAATTATATTCCTTTCATGTATCATATATTATCATAAATCAGATAAAACCGTCCAAGCAGCTGCTTCCCGGTAATCTGCCTATGTATTAACCGAATACTTTCTGATAATCTGCAACGAATTTCTCAATTCCCTGGTCTGTAAGCGGATGCTTTGTCATCTGTTCGATAACCGCATAAGGAATCGTTGCGATATCTGCACCTGCAAGCGCACAGTCCGTAACGTGGATCGGATTACGGATACTTGCAGCTATTATCTCTGTTGTGATGTCCGGGTAATTCATGAAAATATCTGAAATTGTCCTGATAAGATCAATGCCCGGTGTGGATATATCATCAAGTCTGCCAAGGAACGGTGATACATATGCAGCACCTGCTCTTGCTGCGAGAAGTGCCTGATTGGCGTTGAAAATAAGTGTTACGTTAACTTTGATTCCCTCTGATGCAAGAACCTTGGTCGCCTTAAGCCCCTCAATTGTCATAGGAATCTTAACTACCATGTTAGGGTGGATGGCTGCAATCTCACGGCCTTCCCTGATCATACCCTCTGCGTCCTGTGTCGTGGCCTTAACTTCACCGCTTATAGGACCGTCAACTATGGATGCTATCTCAGCGATAACCTCCTTGAAATCCCTGCCTTCCTTAGCGATAAGTGAAGGGTTCGTGGTTACACCACAAATAACGCCCATGTCATTGGCCTTCTTAATGTCCTCGACCTTAGCTGTGTCAATAAAAAACTTCATAATAAACTTGTACCTCCTGCTATGACGGAACGCCCCTCCTACAAGGCTTATCATCCGTCAGAATATATATCTGTATCACTGAAATTTTACAACAATTAAGTAAAAAAGGCAACCATTATATCCAGCCCTGACTACGCATAAGGAAAATCCAGCCTGTCAATGTAATTGATGATACAAGTGTCGCAAGCACGACCACACTTGCACTTAAAATTTCGTCGTTTTTCATATTGCGCGCCATTATGTAGCAGGTAACCGTTGTCGGCGAACCAAGCATGATGATTATGGCAACCAGCGCTTCATTCCTGAATCCGAGTGCGAGAGCCGCAGGAAGGAATATAAGCGGAAGGCCGATGAGTTTGATAAATGTGGCAGCACAGGTCGGACCGATTTTCGCAAGTGCCTGCTTTCCTTTGAAGCCTGCACCGACCACCAGGAGCGCAACCGGCGTTGCGGTCTGTGCAATGCTTGTCATTGTTTTTAACGGAATAGCCGGAATGGTTATGCCGGCTATTGAAAACGGAAGACCCAGAACAATGCCGATGATAATAGGGTTCGTTATGATGCCGCGCAAAGTTTTCTTTATGGCACCGCGGCCGCTCTCACGGTCTGATGCACCAAGTGTGAGAATTATGACCGAATATATGTTGTAAAGCGGCACAGCCGACACGATCATAAGCGGCCCCATACCGGAGCTGCCGTATATATTTTCGATAAAAGCAATGCCGAGTATCGCTGCGCTTCCCCGCGCTGCTGCCTGTGCAAAAGCACCGACAGAAGATTTGTCTTTTAAGAAAAGACGTGCGCCAAGCCACACTCCGGCAAACATAAGTGTTGTTGAAATCATGCAGAAGAGAACGAACTTTATGTCAAAATCCGAGTGGATATCTGCGGTCGCAATCTGCTTGAACAAAAGCACCGGAAGTGCAACTTTGAACACATATTTGTCCGCTATCTTTACGAACCCTTCCGTAAAAAATCCGACCCTCATAAGAATATATCCGAGTACGATCACCAGAAATACGGGAATCGTTGCATTAAGACTGAATATAAGACTGTCCATGTAAAACTCCTGGTAAAAATATTATGGGCAGGCCTATGGCCTGCCCACTGACATTTATATTATAACGTTTTGATAAATCTGTCAAATGCTTCTCTTCCGGCTTCATCCCTCTTAAACACGCCTGCGTATTCAAGAACCTTGGAGAATACTATTCCTATTTCCTTGCGGAGAATTTCATCGACATTGTTCTCGTCGATCACATCATAATTTCTGCTGAACTCATCGACCCAGTCGGCATGTTTCTCAATGCTCTCGTTGGAACGGATGTCCTTATGATTAATGATATAATCCTTAAGCGTCTCAATCTCGCTCTTAAGTCTTGACGGGAGTACCGCAAGACCCATAACCTCGATAAGTCCGATGTTCTCCTTCTTGATGTGATGAAGCTCGGCATGCGGATGATATACACCGAGAGGACATTCCTCCGTCGTGATGTTATTGCGGAGCGCAAGATCAAGTTCGTACATTCCGTCCTTGAATCTGGCAATCGGCGTGATCGTGTTGTGCGGCTCACCGTCGGTCTCGGCGTAAATGAATGCCGCCTCGTCCGTATATGCACGCCACTTGCCAAGGATGTGGTCCGCAAGATTGATTATTTTCTCCGTATCGGTGCTTCTTAATCTGATTACCGAAAGCGGCCATTTAACGATACCGGCTTTGACATCTTCGTATCCCGGAACCGTAAATTCATGCTCAACCGGTGCCTTTGCCATGGCAAATTCGTAATTTCCGCCCTGGAAATGGTCATGTGAGAGAATTGAACCGCCTACAATCGGAAGATCCGCATTGGAGCCGAGAAAATAATGAGGGAACAGCTTTACAAAATCAAAAAGCTTTACAAATGTATTGTGTTCTATTTTCATCGGGCTGTGCTCACCGTTGAACACTATGCAATGTTCATTATAATACACATACGGTGAATACTGGAATCCCCAGTCACTATTATTGATCTTTATCGGAATAATTCTGTGATTCTCTCTGGCCGGATGATTCACGCGGCCTGCATAACCTTCATTTTCCTTGCAGAGAAGGCACTTAGGATAACCGCTCTGCTTGGCAGTCTTGGCTGCAGCAATGGCCTTCGGGTCTTTCTCCGGCTTGCTCAGATTAATCGTGATGTCGATATCACCGTACTCGGTCGGAGTAACCCATTTGATGTCCTTACATACACGGTATCTTCTTATATAATCCGAATCCTGGCTTAACTTAAAATAGTAATCCGTAGCCTCCTTCGGAGAATTGGCATAATGAGCCTTGAATGTATCGATTACCGTCTTCGGACGCGGCATAAGGCAGTTCATCACCCTCGTGTCAAAAAGATCACGGTAAACTATGCTGTCCTCTATAATTCCCTTGGAAACCGCATAATCAAGAATTTCATTAAGTACCGGTTCCAGTTCCACATTCTTATATTCGACTCCGTCATCCTCGTAATCGTCAAGTTTCAGGCAGTCAAGAATAAGATTGGTTGTGTATATTTGCTCTTCCTGCGGCACAAGGCCTGTTTCAAGGCCGTATGTCACAAGTTTCTTAATCGCAGAATAAATCATCATATCCTCCTATTTGGCGTATCCGTTCGGATGTGTGCTGTGCCACTTCCATGCCGTCGCAATTATCTCTTCAAGGTCGGCATGCTCCGGCTTCCATCCGAGAATTGTCTTAGCCTTCTCGCTTGAAGCGATAAGCTGTGCAGGGTCGCCGGCACGACGTTCTGCCATGACAGCAGGAATCGGATGTCCCGTAACCTTACGGGCTGTCTCGATTACTTCGTTGACGGTAAATCCAACGCCGTTACCGAGGTTGAAAATATTACTGTCATTGCCCTTCATAAGGTAATCCACCGCGAGGATGTGCGCCTGCGCAAGGTCAGTAACATGAATGTAATCTCTGATACATGTTCCGTCCTTGGTCGGATAATCGTTACCGAAAATATTGATTGCCTCCCTCTGTCCGAGCGGAACCTGAAGGATGAGCGGAATAAGATGTGTCTCCGGCTTATGTGCCTCACCTATCTGGCCGCTTATATGCGCACCGCAGGCGTTAAAATATCTGAGTGAAACGTATTTGAGTCCGTGTGCACGGTCGGTCCATTTGAACATTTTCTCCATGGAAAGCTTGGTCTCGCCGTATGCGTTGGTCGGCTCTGTTCTGTCTGTCTCAAGGATCGGAACTCTCTCCGGCTCGCCGTATGTGGCTGCTGTTGATGAAAATACGATCTTGTTCAGTCCGTGCGCAACCATTGACTGAAGAAGCACCTTGGTTCCGTTGACGTTATTATCATAGTACTTGAGCGGATTGGTCATGCTCTCGCCTACAAGTGAGTTGGCTGCAAAGTGAATTACCGCATCGATTTTTTCTTTGTCAAGGACGCTGTCTACAAATGCCCTGTCCCTGATGTCGCCCTTGTAGAAACGTGCCTTTGGATGTACGGCTTCGATGTGTCCGGTCTCAAGATTATCGATTATTACAACATCTTCACCTTTCTCAATTAATGCATAAACTGTGTGTGAACCGATATATCCGGCTCCTCCGAGAACTAATACTGTCATTTTACGGTCTCCTTCCATAAATAAACTATATTGTACCTGCGCCATCTCCGACTTCTACTACATAAAAGTCTGCTGCGTATCCTATTGTATCTTTATATTCCTTACCGACATTTTCAATGAAAGCGTCGATGTTATCATTTTTAACAATGCTTACGGTGCATCCGCCAAATCCGGCACCGGTCATTCTTGAACCGATCACACCGTCCTGCTTAAGCGCCGAAGCAACAAGTGTATCAAGTTCCTTACCTGTAACTTCGTAATCATCCCTGAGTGAATCGTGGGATGCAATCATAAGCTTTCCGAACTCCTCAATATCGCCTGCCTTAAGTGCCGCAACCGCTTTGATTGTTCTCTGGTTCTCATATACGGCATGTTTGGCTCTTCTCTGTCTTACCTCTGACTTGATGGCTGATTTGTACTGTTCAAACTGTGCCTCATCAAGTTCACCAAGGCTTTTTATGTCAACCACGGTCTGCAATTCGGCAAGTGCCTCCTCACATTCCGCGCGTCTTTCGTTATATTTGGAATCGCCGAGTCCACGTTTCTTATTGCTGCATGCTATGACAATCTTGGCATCCTTAAGGACAATCGGTGCATACTCGTACGAAAGATCCGCCGTGTCAAGGAAAATAGCATGATCCTTCTTACCCATAGCGATTGCAAACTGATCCATAATTCCACAGTTGACTTTATTGAAATTATTCTCGGAATACTGTCCGATAAGAGCGATGTCAATCATGCTCACATCAAATCCATACATATCACGGAGAAGTACTCCCGTTCCAACCTCTACGGATGCGGATGATGAAAGTCCGGATCCGTTCGGAATATTTCCACAGAGAAGAATATCAAAACCGTTGGTAATCTTATATCCCTTCTCGCCGAATGCCCACATAACGCCCATAGGATAGTTTGTCCAGTCAGCTTCCTTGCTCCATACCAGGTTATCAAGGCTGCTCTCGATTATTCCAAGACTTTCAAAATTAGTTGAGTAAAATCTCAGAACCCTGTCTTCTCTTTGTCTTGCTATAAAATATGTTCCAATCGTGAGTGCGCAGGGAAAAACATGTCCTCCGTTATAATCCGTATGCTCACCTATAAGATTAACACGACCCGGTGCAAAATATGAACGGATGTCTCCGCCGTCGCCGAATTTCTCTTTAAATGTGGCAATAAGTTTCTCTTTCATCTGTAATCTCCTTCCAAATAATTTATATATATCTTTACCTGTACCTTATATCGTGATTATAGCACTGCGCAATCGCTTGCGCAATAGATATTTACTGACTTTTTTATTTTTTTATGATAAGCATTTTCTGCCTGTCATAATCCATACCGGCTCTTCACCGTCTCAAAATCATTGTTAAAAACATATGCGTTCATCCCTGATTCAACCGCTCCTCGCACATTGTCAGCTCTGTCATCTATAAAAAGACATTCATCCGCATTAAGCCCGTACCGTTCCAGCAGAATCCTGTAAATTCCGGCATCCGGTTTAACAATGTGTTCGTCGGACGAAACCACGATTCCATCAAACCACTCAAGCGGAAAATACTTTGGAAAATATTCATAAAAGAGACTGCACGCATTCGACAGCACATACATGCCATAACCGCGTGTCTTGATTTCCCGGCAGAAATCCACAGCGCCTTCCACAGGAACCATGCATATGTCCCAATTTTCAACGCATTCTCTGAGGGCGGGATGAAGTCTTGAAGGTACCCTTTGGCTTACTCCGTCAAAGCGCTCCGAATTCTTAATTATTCCGAGGTCACCCTGTACCCATTCCGGACCGCCGAAAAGTTCTTTTCTTATAATCTGCCTGTCTTCTTCGTTATCCAGCGTCTTTTCAAGTATAACTTCCGGATTATAGTCAAGAAGCACATTCCCCATGTCTAATATGATATTTCGAATCATGGATCAATTCTCCCTAATGTGTATTTCTTTTTACAGTATATCACAGCTGCAATCCATAAACAATTTACAAAATACATATCTTTTACGGTTTGATTTTTATCTATGGATATGTTACTCTCTAAATAAATGAGCAAGCGATTGCGCACATATGATTTTTACTGTATGGAGGATTTTATTTTTTATGGAGAGAAAGATTCTTTTTCCGCAGATTGACGGAATTATGCATGGCGGCGACTACAACCCGGAACAGTGGCTTGACCGTCCCGACATTCTTGAGGAGGACATCCGCCTTATGAAAAAGGCCGGCATGAACTGCGCCACACTCGGCGTTTTCTCGTGGTCGGTATATGAGCCGCGCGAGGGTGAATTTCACTTCAAATGGCTTACCGACATCATGGATAAACTTTATGCCAACGGCATTTACACGATTCTTGCAACCCCATCCGGAGCAAGGCCTGCATGGCTTGACATGAAATATCCCGAAGCCATGCGTGTTGACTCCCGTGGCATGCGCGCTCATCACGGCGTGCGCCATAATCACTGCATGAGTTCGCCGATTTTCCGTGAAAAGGTGCGCACGATTGACACTGAGTTAATCAAAGCAGCCTCAGCACATCCGGGGCTTATCATGTGGCATATTTCCAACGAATTCGGCGGCGAGTGCTACTGTCCTCTCTGCGTTAAGCGTTTTCAGTCCTATCTTGCCGACAAATTTGACAACGACATAGAGAAACTCAATTCTGCCTGGTGGACCACTTTCTGGAGCCACCGTTATAACAGTTTTGACCAGATTGAACCTCCTTTCGAGGGCGGTGAATACAGCATCATGGGGCTCAACCTTGAATGGAAGCGTTTTACCACATGGAATACAACTGACTTTATGAAGTCCGAAATTGCGCTTCTGAAGACTGCCACCCCGCAGATTCCGGTTACCACTAATTTCATGCAAACGTATGAGGGGCTTGATTACCGCGTTATGGCGCGTGAACTGGACGTTATAAGCTGGGATTCCTATCCTTTCCTGCACAATGATTACGAGAGTCTCGCCGATACCATGACGGAAAATTCATTCGAGCATGCCATCATGCGTTCCATGAAAAAAAACAGTCCATTCATGCTTATGGAGAGTGCTCCTGGACTTGTAAACTGGCACAATTATAACAAATTAAAGCGTCCCGGAATACACAGGCTTTTTTCCATGCAGGCCGTTGCCTGCGGTTCCGACACCGTACAATATTTCCAGTGGCGCAAAGGCCGCGGTTCCTATGAGCAGTACCACGGTGCCGTCATCGACCACCTGGGCCGTTCTGACACACGCATTTTCAAGGATGTTGCAGAACTTGGTGCTCTTCTTAGTTCGCTCGGTGAACTCCGCGGCTCGGTTATCAAATCCCGTGCTGCCGTTATTTTTGACTGGAACTGCTGGTGGGCCGTCAACAACATGATGGGGCTTGCGCAGTCCACCAAAAAATACCCGGAAACCGTCTTCCGCGCTTACCGTGCGCTTCTGGCTCTCGGCATTGATGTTGATGTAATTTCTCCGGACGATGATTTCACCGGCTACAGCCTTATAGTCGCTCCGATGTTATATATGATAGATGAAAAAAATGCCCGCAGGCTTGCCGATTTCGTACAGTCCGGCAATACCCTTGCCGCAACTTACCTTACCGGCTATGTGGATGACAATACTTTATGTTATCTCGGCGGTTTCCCGGGTTCCGTTCTTAAAGAGGTCTTCGGCATTGTCGCAGAAGAAATCGACACGCTTTACCCGTCAGACTGCAATCATATCGACATCGCAGGCGGCGCCGTTGTCCGTGATTACGCTGAAATCCTGCGCACTGACCTCACAAACTCTGCCGGACTCGAAATCCTCGGACGTTACACCGATGATTTCTACGCCGGCACACCTGCCGTCACGCTCAACAAATACGGCCGCGGCAGGGCTTGCTACATCGGTGCCCGCATTGATGACGCATCTTTCGGCCGGATCATGGAACTCCTTCTTACCGAAGCCGGAATCAGCTATAACAGACTTCCTGGCGGCATTGAATATCATGAGAGAGAATATGAAGGTACACGCTTTGCCTTTTACCTGAATTACAACGAATCCGCAGTTACCGTGAACGGTGTAAACGGACATGATTTGATATCAAATGAAGAAATTAATGGGGATATGGTAATTGAAAGACTTGGGGTAAAAATAGTGAAGTGCACCCCGGCATAACCCCTCTGGCGGCACGCTCTCGCTTGGCTGCACGCATTTACACCCCGGCATAAGCCCCCTGGCGGCACGCTCTCGCTTGGCTGCACGCGCAACGGATGCTAAAATCTGCCTTTGGCA